>VFQS010000230.1_pt1 | contig 72593 bp, 94 predicted proteins | sample 3512361 | NCBI WGS metagenome assembly VFQS01 (sample SAMN10412375, study PRJNA504923) | tailings metagenome | isolation source: Relicate 1 Philex TSF3 active mining | place: Philippines | reverse complement strand
CACCCTACAGATGGTTTTACAGTTTATTAAGGAACAAACAATGTTTTATATTTATTATAATGGAGGTTTGCTATGGCAGTAACCGTTCGGGGGACCGATATTCTTTTTAATGACGGGACTACACAGAGTACTGCTGCGGGTGCGGTAAACACCACATCTGTTTTAAATGCAACAGCGGGGGCATCTCTTGGTGCAGTCGGAAGTTACGCTGAAATGCTGTATGTAGGAGCTAGTCCTCAAAATATTACAGCAGGTGTTACAACCGCAGGTAGTAATTTGAGATATAGCAACTCGATACGTCAATCTTCTGGTCCAACACCTAGTGGAACATGGCGCTGTATGGGAACCGGGTATCAAGTATCCACAGATTCGTATGGTGGATCCACTTTTATTGGTGGTGTAACTCTTTGGTTAAGAATTTCTTGAAAGGTGAATTATGAACGCAATATTGACATCGTTGATTGATCCAAAATGGGCAAATGTTGAAAAAACAATTATAAACTGTAAAATTACTACTTCTCAATTCGGAGATGAAATATTACCATTTAGTGCAAATATGAATGATGTGGAAATTCATGGTCGTAAAATTTTTGCAGACATAGCTTCCGGTAAATATGGTTTAATTGGCGATTATGAACCTTTACCAGAACAAAGTGATACGATAAATAGTGCAACTCCTTCGTCTGGTAGTATTCCTGAAAGTGTCTTATGAGTCAACCAATTGTACATATCGGCTGCGTAGCCAACCTGTTTTCTCGCATGATGCATTTTGAAAAAGCAGGCGATATCGAGATTGGTCACACTCACCAGTTTGACCATTTAACATTACTAGCTAAAGGTAAGCTTAAAGTCACTGTAGAAGGGAAAGTTTCAGAATTTACTGCACCACACATGATTTATATTCATAAAGATAAAGTACACGAATTAGAAGCCTTAACTGATAACACTGTTGCTTATTGCATTCATGCTTTACGCAGTAAAGATGACAATGAAATTTTAGATCCTGCAATGATACCTGCAGGCGTAGACCCACTAAGTTTGTCTAATTCGATTTGTATATGATATCAGAATCTGACATTTATTGGTGCGCAAAATCATACTGTGATTATGTTAGATGTAAAACTGATCTTTTGAACTTATCTATTGAAGAGTCTATTTTGAATTTAAAACAACAGGAGTTTTTAAGTTTATATAAAATTAAAAGTAAACCTGTTGCTTTTATTTCAGGAGGCGTTACTAAACAACAATTCAGTAAAAATAAAATATTTAATCAGAATTTTTATTATACAGATTTGACAGGTTATAGTGCATATATTGCTCAAAAGGTTTTACATCAACGCATGATAGAATACGCAAGAAAGCGTCATGTTAAAACAGTACTTAGCGCAGGCAGTTATTTTGACGAACGTAATGTTTTTGCAAAAATGCTAGAAAAACAAGGTTGGATAAGGCATGGCTATCTTGCTATTTACCAGTTGTAAATTGTCCAATTGCCCCGCCGAGGTCGAGGTTTGGCGCAGGCGAGGCGATTGCAAGGTAGTTGATATCAGGGCCATAGCGTGAACTCGCGGCTGCTCTTGGACCGATTTAAAGTGTTTATTTCTTTATTTGAAAATTCATAATCAAATCTTTAGCTCTAACCCGTTAAATTAACCCTATAGACGCCCCTCTTTATTTCCCTTCTTTTAGTAGTGTAGTTTAGTTATATCATAACTAATAATCACTATTAATAGGAGGGATTTATTTTGCGGATTTTTTAGCATCTTATATGAAAGGAGCACAAGATGAGAGTCTTGACATTTTTCATACTGCTTGCAAGTTTTTGTTTACCTCTAAACATTGTATACCTAACGGTGTCACAGAAAGAGATGCAAACACTTTCCAAGAACCTTCCTAAAACTGAATTAAAATGCCTTGTTGATAATGCATTTTATGAAGCTCGTGGTGAAGGTATGGTTGGTATATTTCTTGTAACACAAGTTGTAATCAATCGATCTAATAAAACAAAAGAGTCGTATTGTAAAACTATCTATAAGCATAAACAATTTTCATGGACAGTGATGAAGAATTTAAAGCTTATACCTAGTAGTGTAATTAAAGAGCTTGAGTATCTAGTGTTGCTTGTTCACACAGGTGCAGCAAAATCACTAATACCATTGCATTTAGCAGATTCGATGTTTTATCATGCGGCTTACGTGAAACCTAAATGGTTTAAGACACGTAAGAAATTAGGTGTTTGGAAAAATCACATTTTCTATGAATGAGGTCTAAAATGAGTACAATGCAAGCGCTTTTCGAGCAAGCTGTGAAATTGAAAGCAGAACTTCGGCTTGTAATACAAGTTGCTGTTAATAAGATCAATAATGATAAGCTATCTTTTGTTACAAATCAAATCATGATGCACTCAGGTGAGATTGATTACAATATCAACGCATCACTACACCGTTGTAATGTAGATAGAGAGGCTGCTGATGAGATTGCTGACATGCTTGTTGAGTATGTTGAGATCTGTGATCTAGTAAATCGTATTTCTAAACTGCGGAAATAACGGTATCTTATATGAAAGGTAGAAATACCTGAATTCAATGTTCTTAACCAAAGGAGTTTAATATGCGTGGTTCAATTCGTTCTTTAATTGGCTTTTTTATTGTGTTTGGTGTTGTTGGCGGACTTGATACTAATAGTATCGAAATCTGGATGGCGATACCGGTTGCAGCAATTGGCTTGTTAGTCATGGCTTGGGGCGTTTCTGCACTGAAACAAAAGTACAACTGATGAGTCTTTAATAGACGAAACACCTTTCGGGGTGTATTGTACAACTGAAAGGAAATCATATGATTAACACTCTCATCACTCTGGCTATTGTTGCTCTCAGTATCTATTGCATTAAGAATATTATGAGTATTCTCTTTGGCAGTAGTGTAGCTGTGCTTGGTGGTATTGCAGCTTATCGTGCACGTAAATCTGTCAAAGTGGAGTAATTTAAATGCTTACAAAGATTTACATCATTCTTGCAATTGCAGTTCTCACATTGACAATTGTAGATATTGTAAGCCGGTTGTTTGGTTATGCTTACATGTTCCGCTGGATGAAAAGAAACAAACTTGATATCCAGTTGAAAGATTGATGTGTACAGAAAATTAGTAACTGCAATAATGATTGCAACAGTTATAGTATCTGTGCTATTCTTTCTATCCGTAATGGCTAAGGCTCCTGTAGCAGGTAAATTCATGCTAACAGCTGGCTTTATTGCGCTATTTAGAGTCTTGTGGATTGGGTTGATGGCAATATTTGCTTTCATAACAACCTACGAAAATCTTAAAAAGAGTTAGCCATTAAAGACCTGAACATGTCTATAAACTGTTTTTTTTTTTTTTTTTTTTTTTTTTTTTTTTTTTTTTTTTTTTTTTTTTTTTTTCTACTTCAAGTGAAGACAGGTCGCTGATCCTTAAAGCATTTTAAACTTAAAAGAAAGGAGTATTATGGCAGGTAGACGTAACAATGGAATCTCAATCTTAAGCATGTTACTTTACATTGTAATCTTTTGCTTAGTCTTGCGATTCGTTGTTTACGTATCTGTTGTAATTGCTCTAGCCATCACAATCAAAGCAGTACAAAGGTATTTATGAGACACAAAATCATACAGTCAATTAAAGACCGTTTACAAGTTGAAATAGCACCTCAAAACCCTCTGAAATATCTTTTAAAGTATGAGGTTACAGATTACATTGACACTGTAATATCTGTAACATATTTATACACCAGAGCTAAAAGAGGTCCAAATAAGACTATCTATCTTGCAGAAGTAATTGCTGCAATAGGTCACGGTATTAGAAATAAACTGAAGTTAAAGAGAGACTCGTCAGTTGCAGCCAAGACAGGCGCGTTTATGCTTTATACTTTCGAACAACTAGCTATGCTAGAGGTTGTGTTAGGTAAAAGTACAAATGGTCACAATAGTTATATTGTACAAGTCTTAGATGATGACGCTATTTCAGCACTCTGGGACACACTGGTTCCATCTGACATTGAGAAATTACCTTCAGAAACACCTTACGAACCTTGGAAAACAACAAGACATCCGTGTGGTGCAAACATGGTAAAGACCGGTAATAAAGATGTTCTAGATAAAATAACACCTGAAACTCACCCTGTTGTGTTTGATTGTATAAACAAAGCTCAAGCAATGGGGTGGTTAATCAATAAAGAAATTTATGATTTACATTTGTGGGCTTTGAGGAATAAAACAGATGCATTTGCAGAAATCTGGGAACAACAGAATCCTGAGGCTAAGACCACGAAGCTCAGGGAAGCAAAGTCAATCGGTGGCATTGCTAAGAGGTTCCTTAATAAGACATTCTATCACTTATATTACTACGATTTCCGTGGGAGAAAATACCCTGCTACTGCATATCTACATGAACAAGGGTCTGATCTTGCCCGAGGACTTTTACTTCGAGCAGATAAAAAGTCGATTGGAAAAGAAGGTTTCTTCTGGTTACTTGTATCAATTGCTTCAAACTGGGCAGGTGATGCGGGTAGAGATGATGGAGCCAAGACTGATAAGATTCCTCTCAAAGATAGGTATCTATGGGCGCTTGATAACGAGGAAATCATACTTTCTTACGCTGAAAATCCTAAAGTAAACCAGGGTTGGATGAAAGCAGACAAGCCGTGGCAGTTTCTAGCAGCTTGTTTTGAACTGAAGAAGTTTAGAAGCTGGCAACACTCTTTCTTTGATGATTATGTTGATACTAAAGAAATTGAAACAAAACTTGAAGAGCTTGGTGTCGAACCTTATGATTTTGAATCTCACCTCGAGTGCTATATTGACGGTTCAAATAATGGTAGTCAACATCTTAGTGCTCTCACTAGAGATGAGATTACTGCACCTCATGTTAACCTGGTTCCTCTTAATCTTCCTGGTGATTTGTATAAATATGTTGGCGATCACGTTTGGAAAAGACTAGAGCAGACTGTTGAAAGTTATTCTAAGCATCAATTAAAAAGTTGTGAAACTTTTATAGATAACCTAATAGATCTTAAAAAGCAAATACACAATTCTGAACCTAAAAGTGAACGTCGAAAAGCACTAGTTGATGATGTTAGAAAGTTTAAAGATACTTATACTGACATTGCAAACATTGCAGCTCCAGTTTATTGGTTAAGAGTTCGTGATGCTAAGCATAGACGTAAGGTTGTTAAGCGTTAAACATGGCGCTTGTAAAAGAGGGTGAATTCAGGGGACATCTCTACGAGACAATCCTGAGCCAAGCGTGTATAATTCTGTACACGAAGGTGCAACGACTATTCCGAAAGGAAGTACACTCAAGTGAGTGGAAGCGCCCTCCATTCGAAAGAATGATGATATAGTCTGAACTATATGGTGACATATAGCAATCTTTTAGGAGTTAATTATGGATTATAATAATCTGTTTAAATATGAAAATGGTAATCTATATTGGATAGATTCTCCAAACAGTCTTGTTGTGGCTGGCTCTAAAGCTGGATCGCTACGTACTGATGGTTATATCGGCATTTTCATAAAAGGCACTTACTACTTTGCACATAGAATCATTTGGGAAATGTTTAATGGTAAAATACCAGAAGGTCTTGTTATAGATCATATTGATAGTAATCGTGCTAACAATTTGATTGAGAACTTAAGACTTTGCACATTTCAACAAAACCATTTCAATCGCGGTAAACAAAGCAATAATAAGAGTGGCTTTAAGGGTGTTTCTTGGCACAAACAGAAACAAAAATGGGTTGCTCAAATTAAAGTAGACGGTCGTAATAAGTTTCTAGGTTTCTTTACAGATCCCGTAAAAGCCTATGAAAAATATTGTGAAAAAGCGATTGAATTCTATGGCGAGTACGCTAAATTAGATTGATTCATGCTTAACGAACATGAATTAACAAATTGAATGTTATGACATTGCCTTATGGTGGTACTGCTTATGGTTTGGGTCAACAGCAGATTGATGATGCTAAGAAACATGGTATTGACTTGTTAATACACATGGAGCATAAGTGGGGTGCTTATCTTGGCAGAGAAGTCTTTGAAGATTGTCGTGTATCTCTGCAACGACCTATGCGACTGCTTTCTGTATTTGAACAAGCTGGTAAGAAAGCTGAAGAAGCAGGTAAGTTCTTGTCTTGGACAGTACCTGTAACTAACTTTCCTGTAGTGCAAAATTACACAGAGGGTAAGGTTAAAAAGATATGGGTTCAGTATGGGCCTCCTGGTAAGAAAGTGAGTACCGGCTATTATGATAATACATTGCAATTAGCGATTTGCTTCATTGAAGATGTGGTACCATCTAAAGGTAAACAGTCTCAAGGTGCAAGTCCTAATGCAATTCATAGCTTAGATGCAGCGCATTTAGCACTAACTGTTCACCGAGCTGAATTTCCAATCACGACAATTCACGATTCTTTCGGCTGTTTACTTGCAGATATGCCTAAACTTTTCTCTCTGATTAGAGAAACTTTTGTAGAGTTGTACAGTGCCGACCCTTTAACTTCCCTTATGAAAGACATTGATGGAGATATTTCAAATGTAGAACTTGGCAACCTCGATATAAATCTTGTACTCGAATCTGAATATTGTTTTGCTTAAGGATCTTAAAATGAAGGTTTTTAATAATGTATCTGAATTAGCTAATGCACCTAAGGAGATGCTTGAAGAGCACAATAGTATTGTGTTTGAAGACGATCTTAACGGTGACTTTATGAACATCTTTGGCGGCTATTGGTATTTGTTAGAAGACGCTGAAGAGTTGTCAAAGATACCAGAAGGTCCGTATGACATTGTTGAATGGAAAGGTGATTACTTGATGGTAGTTGTTATCAATAATAACAGCGGTGGCCCTTGCTATTTTATTCCAAGAGCTATCGTAACAGGTTCATCATTCGAACTTTTGGAGACTACAAATTGATCGATATCACCCGTACTTCAATGATCTCAGGTATCAAGCGTACGCAATCGATTGGTATCACAGAAGAACAACTTAAACGCTGGGAAGCTGGTGAAGGTTTAATTCAAGATATTATGCCTAATATTTCAGAAGATGAGCGTGAGTTTATACTGTCAGGTTCAACACCTGAAGAGTGGGATGAGACTTTTAAGGAAGATAATGAAGAGCCTCAATGATATTGTCAGCATCCATATGTTTGAAACACCGCAGATTGATATTGAAATTCCAAAATATCGTAAACCAAATCCAGAAAGTATCAAAGGTTATAAAATGCAAATCAGTAACGAAAATTATACAAACAACATGGTTCTTATTGCAATTGATGGTCGCAAGGCTATTTGTGTTCCGTTTTCAACAGGTCTTGTTGAGTTGATGGCAAAAGCTCAAATTGTATCGATCGATCGTACATGGGACGGTCCTATCAAGTCTGTTGATCGTGTTGAAGGTAAGCTGGATATCTCTATTATTAACGCAGACTTGATCACTCCTCTGGGCGGTTCGCGTAAGGATAAGCTTGAGAAGCTAGCGGCTGTAAAAGCAAAGCTTGCTGCAGAGCAAGAAGCTATTGATAAAGAACTAAGTGCTTTGAACAACGACTGAACCCGTTAAATTAACCCTCTAGATGAGGGTGACATATCTGATTTTTATTAAGGAAGAAAAATGGCTATTATCCGTGACTGTGAAATTTGGTTTGCTAAACTTGACCCTAAGCGTCCTAACGCAAAATACAACAAAAAGAATCCTACATGGGAATGTCAAATTCGTACTACTTCTAAAGAAGTTAAGAAATCTTGGGAAGCTATGAATTTGTCTGTTAAAGCTGTACTGCCTGATGAAGGTGCTCCATACTATCGTGTGAACCTTCGTAAGAAGTCTATTAAAGAAGATGGAGAAGCAGCAGGTCCAGTTAAAGTTGTTAACGGCGGTCTTGAAGACATCGATCCTAATACTATTGGTAATGGTTCTATCGGTAATATCCGTATCTTCCAATATGAATATCCTAAAGACGACAAGACAAAAGGTATTGCTAGTGTCTTGATGGGCATTCAAATCACTAAACACATCGTTTATAAAGCTAAAGCTCGTGACGATGATTTCGACATGACTGAAACCGAAACAGTTGACAACGCAAATATGAGCGCTGACAATGAAGATTTCGATGAGAATCCTGCACCTAAAGCATCCCCTGTTCCAAAACTTGGTTCTGGTGTTGCAGCTAAACCTGATGCAGCTTTCTAAATAGTTCAAACTAAGGGCTACTCGTAACTGGGTAGCCCTTTAAAATCGTATGACAAAAAGACCTTATATTGCTTTCTACAAGGTAGTCAAAAAGAAGTATGGGCAACCTCTTCTTATGAGGCTCAACAAATTGCAGCTAAAGAATTTAAAGCTAAGAAAAGCTATGAAGTTACAGTAATGCTTGCTGATGCTGAACATAGTACACAACATATTTGAAAGGAAATCTTATGCGATATACTTATGAAGTGTTTTCTAAAAATGCACCTGGTGTTGTACCAACACGTTGTGGAACAACTACTCGTGTTGAAGAAATTAAACCTACAGATGTGTGCCACCCAAGGTATGTAGAGGTTCATGATAATCTGAAGAATTGTTATTACAATACACTAACAACTCTTGAAGATTTAGAGGATCACATTTGCGCACTTGAGAGGGCTGCAGCTTGGAAGCCGGAAGCCCCGAAACTCCCTGATGCCAATTTGAAAACTGCTGCTGCTGTAGGCAAACCTGGCATCACGGCGGTACCTCCTGTAGCCATGTTCGCCATTGGCGCTGCCATGCAAGATGGTGTTAACAAATACGAAAAGTATAACTGGCGTAAAGCTGGTGCTACTGTATCTGTGTTTGTTGATGCAATGGGTAGACATTTGCTTGCATATTATGCAGGTGAAAATTATGCAGGTGACAGTAAAATTCACCATCTAGCGCATTTGATGGCTGGATGTGCCATCTTGCTTGATGCTGAATTGCATGGTAAGTTGAATGACGATCGTCTTGCAAAAGATCTTGATCCTGAAATTATTAAGCAATTCATGAAACTTATTAAGAAGGATTGAAATGTCCAGATGGGTGTTTGACATTGAGACTGACGGTCTCTTGAACAAGTGCACCAATATGTGGATTCTAGCAGCTTTCAATCTAGACACCAGAGAAATGCGATATTGGTTGCATGGTGATTTAGGTTGGAAAGCTGTATTTGATGAAGCTACGTTAGTTGTAGGTCACAACATTCTAGGCTTTGACGTATTTGTTCTTGAAAAATTGTTTGGTTACAAGTTTCCAAAGACTTGCAAGATGCATGATACACTTATCATGTCTCAAGTTTTGGACTACAAACGATTTGGAAATGATGGTCATAGTCTAGCTGTGTGGGGTGAAAACCTGGCCTTTCCTAAACATGACTTTAATGATTGGTCTAAACTAAGTCAAGAAATGATTGACTACTGTTTACAAGACGTACATCTTGGTGTTCGTGTTTATGAAGAGTTGCTAGATGAATTTGCAACACTTGCTGAAAAGGCTCCACAAATTAAAGACTACATGCGTGCTGAACATGCTGTAGCTAAGTGGGCGACAATGGCAAGCTTGCATGGCTGGCCTTTTGATATGGACTCTGCTAAGAAGCTTTATACAGCTCTTGAGGAATCTATGCAAAAAGCTTACGATGCTTTGAATGAGCGTCTTGGTACGAAGACAGTAGCTGTTGATAAGGTCAAAGGTATTGTTGAAACTAAGATGCCTAAATGGACTAAGGCTGGATTTTATGATGCGCACACTGCACGTTGGTTTAACATTGACCCGTGTTCAGGATATGAAGGTGAAGAAAGACTTGTCGCAGGAGAATACTGTAGAGTCGAATTTCAACCATTATCACTCGATTCAGTCTCAGACGTTAAAACCTTCTTGTACAGAAACGGTTGGGTTCCAACTGAATGGAATTACAAGCCAGATCCGATCACAAACAAGAAGGTTAAAACATCTCCAAAGGTTACTGAGGACTCGTTAGAATTCTTAGGAGGTGATGGTAAGCTATATACTGAATTTCTGACTGCTAAGTCCCGATTTGGTATTCTAAAAACATGGATTGAAAATACAGACGCTAATGGCATGTTACATGGTGATTGCATGACAATTGGGACGCCAAGCATGCGAACCAGACATAGTATTATTGTTAACGTACCTTCAGCTGACAGTCCATGGGGTAAAGAGATGCGTCAATTATTCTCAACTAAACCAGGTTGGAAAGTAATTGGTTGTGACTCTGCAGGTAACCAAGCTCGTGGTTTAGCTCATTATCTAGGTGATCAAAAGTTTATTGATACACTGATTAATGGTGACATTCACCAATACAATGCTGACATCTTGACAGCTGTTGTACAAGAAATTGGTAGAGCAATGAAACGCCAAGATCTTATGGTGTATGTTGTCAAACGCCCTCAAGCTAAACGAATTCTATATGCCTTCTTGTTTGGCGCCTCAGGTGCTAAATTGTGGAGCTATATCTTTGGAACGCTTGATGAAACTTACGGTAAAAAGCTAAAGAGTGGCTTTCTAAAAGCTGTGCCTGGATTTAAAGCATTGCTTGAAAAGCTTGAAAATATTTACGGTAAAACTTCACAGAGAGGTGATGGGTACATCCCTTCTATTGCTGGTAACAGGATATATGTAGATTCATTTCACAAACTTCTTGTGTACTTACTCCAATCTTGTGAGAAAGCAACTTGCAGTGCTGCCGTGATGCTGACAATGGAAAGACTTGAAGCTGCTAATATACCATACATCCCTTTGATCATGATGCATGATGAAGAAGATTTCATGGTTCCTGAAGAGCATGCTGAACAAGCTGCTGCAATAGGTAAGCAAGCTTTTAAAGATGGTCCACGCTTATTTGGCATTGAAATAATGGATGGAGATGCTAAAATTGGCAACAACTGGTATGACTGTCATTGATTGGAACAACATCTTTGAATATCCGGACGGATGGTTGATATGGAAAATATCACCATCATCTAGAATAAAAGAAGGTACTGTTGCTGGAAACAGAACAGGTCCAGGTTATTGGCAAGTATGTTTTAAAGGTAAATTTTACAAAATACACCGAATTGTTTGGGAAATGTTTTACGGTACAATTCCGGATGATCTAGAAATAGATCACCGAGATAGAGATAAAGACAATAATAAGATTGAAAATCTTAGAATTGCGACTAGATCTTTGAACGGACACAACAGAGGTGTGCAATGTAATAATAAACTAGGCGTAGCTGGCGTCTCTCAATCCGGAAACAAATATGTAGCTTACATTAAAAAAGATGGTAAAACTGTTAATCTAGGTAGCTACAATTCTATTGAGGAGGCAAGCTTTGCGTATCAACAAGCTAAACGACAGGTACACTAACCTTCCAATCTTTATATTAGCCTATAACGCACAACAAGCTGATTTTTGTGCTAAGTTTGTTCTTAAGATTCGAGAAAAACACAAGTATTGTTTTGTAAGTAACGAAAGTAGCATAATGGGTCATCGCGATAAGGTTTTGTATTTATACGGAACTTGGTTTAGAAGACACGACTCTGATATCTTGTTACAAACAGCAAGAGCCAGAGAATTTAGAATTATTGAACTAGAGGATAACAGATGAGTAATTACTATGGAATTCAGGTATCGTTTAATGAGCGTGGTTATTGGTCTAAAGCCTACACATATCTCCACGGTGAAGATGTACCAAAAGGCACAATAGTGGTTGTTGAAACACAACATTTTTACTCAGTAGGTAAGGTAACAGGTTCTGTAAAAGACCCTGTACTCGATCCTAAAATCAAATATAAAACAATCAAGCAAGTTGGTTTGAAGTGAATATATTTATCCTAGACAGCAATCCTGTCAAGGCTGCGCAGTATCTGTGTGACAAGCATATTGTTAAGATGTGTCTTGAAGCAGCACAGATGCTGTCAACCATAAGTGGCGGGCCTTATAAACCAACACACACTAATCACCCTTGTACTATCTGGGCTAGAGAAACACTAGGTAATTATAGGTGGCTGGTTGTGCACGGTATTGCAATCGGTGATGAATATAGGTATCGTTACGGTAAAGATCATAAGTCAATGGAAGCAATAAAAGCTTGCATTGCTTATCGTCCTAACGAAAGCTTAGTTGTAACACCGTTTGCTCAAGCAATGCCTGAAGAGTATCGTAATGAAGATGCCGTTAAAGCATACAGAGATTACTATATGTCTAAAAGAGCGTTTTGTGATTGGACTAAACGAGATTACCCTGAGTGGTTTCTGGAGAGATTAGATGCTATGGGATGAATATTTGTTAGTTTGTTTGTCTGAAGAGCTTTCAGAATCTGCGCAAGAGGTTGGTAAGTGTTTGCGATTTACTTGTAACGACAAACACCCAAGCAAGCCTCACACAAACTTAGAAGGTCTTTCTAAAGAATTTTCTCAAGTTATTGCTGTGCTTGAATTGCTAGCTGAAGAAGGTGTTAATGTAAAAATCATACAATCTGAAATTGATGATAAAAAGAAAAGACTGTTAGAATATGCAAGATACTCAAAGAAACTTGGAGCTTTGAAATGACAATTGCAATCATAGATGGTGATGTTTTGTGCTATCAAGCTTGCAAACCTAGGTGGGAAAAGAGCTCAAAAGTAAAAGATGGTCAAACTTTTATATCATTAGACGATGACGGTAAACGTGTCCCTATTGAATATACGAAAGATGAAGATCGTAAGTACTTAGAAGACTCTTGGGATAATCTTCAAAAGGATTTGCAAAATCTTCTAGATGTCACCTATTGCACTGACTATATTATGGCCGTTAAAGGTGATGATAATTATCGATACTTAATGTATCCTGAATATAAATTAAATAGACATGCTGACCCAACAAAGCAAAATACGTTTGTGCCAATACTACGAAAGCTTGCTGTCAAATCAGAACTTGCAATCGAAGCAACTGGCAGAGAAGCTGACGACCTTATTCGCATTTGGGCTGAACAAGCAAGAGAAGCCGGTGACGATTACATAATCTGTTCTATCGATAAAGATTTGAAGTGCATTCCAGGTAAACACTGGCTAATGCACAAGAAAGAACTACTTGTAGTATCAGAAGAGGAAGCGCAACGACACTATTATGAGCAGTTGTTAAAAGGCGACCCGACTGATAATATACCTGGAGTGCCACGTGTTGGCGAGGTAAAAGCTACTAAGATATTAGCTGACTATAGCACTGAAGAGGAGTTCCAAGAACAAGTTGTCGGTGCTTATATTATTGCATATGGTGATGACTGGCGTGATTATTTATTATCCAACGGTAAAATGATCCACTTACAGAAAACACCTGATGATTACTTTAATTTCCAAAATTGGCCAGTAGTTCAATCATTATGATTAATCCGCTGAATGTTAGTTTAAAACCGTGTCCATTTTGTGGTTCTATCGATATTGATATTTATTCAAGAGATAGCATCATAGATGATAACGGTGTCTGGAAATTGACTTGTAGTTCATGCCCTGCTGAAATGACTTCTGCTTATCTTCTTGGAAATTATAGTAAAGGCGATAAACCTCAAATGTTAACAGAATTGGTAAACAATTGGAATAGAAGAAAGCATGAAGTTTACAGGAAACATTCCAAAGGTTCCAGAATCAGCAAAGAAACTGGACCTCCCAAGAGTAGTCTCTAAACACGATAATGGCCATTGGCTTTTTCCAAGTCAAATGGCCGTCAACGGTGTGAAAGGTGAAGTTGGTTTTATTTATGTTATCAGAGATAATGAGCTTAAACGATTGTATTTAGGTAAGAAATCTTACTTTGGTGCTGGCATCAACAATCGTGGCAAAGAGTCTGATTGGCGTAGATATAAATCATCTTCAAAGGTGCTAGCGGAGTTGTTTAAGGTAAGACCTAAATCGGAATTTGATTTTATCTGTCTTGAACAGTATAAGACAAAAGGCACATTGTCTTATTCTGAAACATGGTCGCTTTGTCATGTTGAAGCTCCTACTAGTGATTATTGGTATAACACACTTATTGAAAAAGTATCCTGGAATGTCAGAGAAGGTATTTCTCAAAGACACAAAGATAGACTTGATATGGTGTTAAGCTGGGCCGATTCGAAAGAATTTATATGAAAAAATTTTTTGTAACAATGTTTTATACAGGCGCAATTGCATTGTTAATTCTTGTGTGCTATGGCGCCGTTCAAGCATTAGCAACTAAACAAACATTTGATAGTGCTGATTATATTTTGTTTACGCTTGCAGGTGCAATCTTTGTAAACATCTTTAAAACCTTTGGTGAATAATGGGTAAAATAGTACGACGTCGTCTACCTTGTCTGGACACTACAAATTGTGGCTCTTCAGATGCAAGGAGTATTTATGAAGATGGCACATCGTTCTGTTTTTCGTGCCAAGAATGGTTTCCTAAACAAGATGGAGAAGATTTGACAGCAGAAGTAAGCACACCAAAGAAAGCACCGGATTTCTTTAGAAAAATACTCACAATTGATGAAATTAAAGAGTATCCTATCAGGGGTTTTAAGGATAGGCAAATTACTAAAGAAGTTACAGAATTCTTTAATGTAAGAGTCTCCTATGGTGATAATGGTGAGGTAGATACTCATTATTACCCATACGATAACGGTGACGCATTTAAAGTTCGTAAACTACCTAAAGATTTTACGTGGGTTAATAAATCCACAAATTTATTTGGTAAAGAGAAGTTTAACGGTGCAGGTAAGCGTTTGATTATCACAGAAGGCGAAATTGATGCAATGAGTGTTGCACAAGCGTCTTTAGATAAGTATAAAAAGATTTATCCAGTTGTAGCCCTGTCTTCAGCGGTAATGACAAAATCCTTGTTAGAAAACAGAGATTGGGTAAGATCTTTTAGTGAAGTTGTGTTGTGTTTAGATCAAGATGAAGCAGGTCAAAAGGCTGTAGACGAAGCGATTAAAATTATCGGATTAGATAAGGTTAAAATTGCTAAACTACCTGAAAAAGATCCAAATGAAGTCTTGCTAAAACACGGTGGCAATTCTTTATTGCAGTGTGTATTTGATGCAGCGCCTCATGTTCCTGCTGGCATTATTACAAAGGAAGCTTTGTGGGAAGCTCTTGTAACTTACAGTAATACACCATCTGTACCATACCCTACGTGTATTGGCAGTTTAAACGCCAAAACTAAAGGTATGAGAATGGGTGAGATTGCTTTGTTTGTCTCAGGTACATCTTGCGGTAAGTCGACAATTATGCGAGAAATTATGTTGCATGTTGCCGAAGCTACTAGTGATAAAGTTGGTGTAGTTTCTCTTGAAGAAGCGCCAGCTGAAACAGCTAGAAAGCTTGCAGGTATGGCGTTGCATAAGAACCCTGCTGAAGAAGAGATTCCGTTAGAAATATTGAAAGAGGGTTTTGATAAGGTATTTGGATCTGATAAATTTATTGTACTAGATCATCAGGGTAGTCTGAAAGATGAGACTATCTTAGATAAAATCGAATACATGGCTTTATCAGGTTGTAAGTATATTATTATTGACCATATTACTATTCTTGTTTCAGAGGGTGCTGAAGGTCTTACTGGAAACGAAGCTATTGATAAAGTAATGAACGACTTGTTGCGTTTTGTTAAAAGACATAACGTATGGATCGGTCTTGTTTCTCATTTGCGCAAAACCACTAATACCGGAAAAGCTTTTGAAGAAGGTAGAATGCCTAACCTTGACGATATCAAAGGTTCAGGTTCAATTAAGCAGATTTCATTTGATATTATAGCTTTTGCTAGAAACCTTATGGACCCTGATGTTGTAAAACGTAATACAATCGATATGGCTGTCTTGAAGTGTCGATATACCGGCTTAACTGGCGGAATTTCAGGTGCTTACTATGATTACAGTACTGGTAGGTTTAAGGAAGCTATTCAAGCTCCTGTTGAAGAATTTGTATCAATTGCTGTAAAGGACTTAAATGATTAGTAAAAATAAAGTCAAAGTAGATTATTCACGTGACAATCTATTTGATGAGATGGGTCTCAGGCGTCTTAAAGACTCCTATATGCGTCCTGATGAAAAATCACCGCAAGATCGATTCTCTTATGTTGCAAGAGCGTTAGGGAGTAATCCTGAGCACGCGCAAAGACTTTATGACTATGCAAGTAAACATTGGCTTTCTTTTAGCACACCTATTCTAAGCTATGGAACAAGTAAACGTGGATTGCCAATTTCATGCTATCTTTCGTATATTGAAGATTCAGCTGAAGGCTTGGTAGACGCGCTTTCGGAAGTTAATTGGCTTTCAATGCTCGGCGGTGGTGTGGGTATTGGTGTTGGCATCCGTTCTGAAGATGAAAAATCTGTTGGTGTGATGCCTCACTTGAAAGTCTATGAAGCCTCATCTTTAGCATATCGCCAAGGTAAAACACGTCGTGGCTCTTTTGCTGCTTACCTGCCTATCAATCATCCTAACGTTACTCAGTTTATTGACATGCGTAAGCCTACAGGCGATGCTAACCAGCGTTGTCTTGAGCTTCATCATGGCATCAACATTACTGATGATTTTATGCAAATTATCGAACGTTGCATGAAAGACCCTGATGCTGATGACAGCTGGCCTTTGATTGACCCTCACAGTGGAAAAGTTAAAGAGATAGTTTCAGCTAAACAATTGTGGGAATCTATCTTAGAGACTCGCATGCGTACCGGTGAGCCTTATATTCATTTTATTGATGCTAGTAACCGTGGTTTACCTAGTTTTCAAAAGAAATTAGGACTTAAGGTCAGGCAATCAAATATTTGCACTGAGATCACTTTAGCTACCGATGCTGAGCGTACTGCTGTGTGTTGTCTATCGTCACCCAATCTAGAGTATTGGGATGAGTGGAAAGATAATCATCAATTTTATCGTGATGTTGCTGAGTTGTTAGACAATGCCCTTACTATATTTATTAAGAAAGCTCCTAAGCAGGTTAAGCGAGCTGTTTATAGCGCAATGCGTGAGCGCGCTATTGGTATTGGTGCTTTGGGTTTCCATGCCTTACTGCAGAAGAAAAACATTCCGTTTGAATCTGCATTGGCCGTATCAATCAATAAGCAAATCTTTAGCCGTTATGAAAAGCATTTGAAGAAAGTAAATACAGAGCTTGCTGCAGAGCGTGGTGAGTGTCCTGACGGTGCTGGTTATCGTGTTCGCTTTAGCCACATGATTTCTATTGCACCTAATGCATCTTCATCAATCATTATGGGCAACACTTCTCCAAGTATTGAACCGTTTCGTGGTAATGCTTATCGACAAGATACTTTATCTGGCTCATTCTTAAATAAGAACCAGTACCTTGAACGCTTGTTGTTTGAAAAAGTCCCGAATGATAAAGAGCGCGAAAACATTTGGCACAGTATTATTTCAAATGCAGGTTCTGTTCAGCATTTGGAAATCTTGTCTGATTATGAAAAGCATGTGTTTAAGACATTCTCTGAAATTGATCAGCTATGGATTATTCAACATGCTGCAGATCGTCAAGAGCATATCGATCAATCACAGTCTGTTAACTTAGCGTTTAAGGCAAATGCTGGTGTTGATTATCTTCATCACGTGCATTATGAGGCTTGGAAGAAAGGTTTGAAAACTCTTTATTACTGCCGTTCTGATAAACTCTATCATGGTGAATCCATGAATAAGAAAATCGAGCGTGTTAAGTTTGAGTTTGACAAGACCACTGAAGAAACCTGTATTGCTTGTGAGGGATAATAAATGAAAAACGTATTTGGGAATCGTGATAGTTTTAAGCCATTTAATTATCCATGGGCGTATGACATATGGCTGAGTCATGAGCAAATGCACTGGATCAGTCGTGAAGTCCCTCTACATGAAGATGTTAGGGATTGGAACAACAAATTGACTGAAAAAGACCGTAACTTTCTATCTAATGTTTTCTTGTTGTTTACACAAGGCGATATTGATGTAGCTAGCGGTTATATTAAAGATTACTTACCTCACTTCAACCATCCTGAAATCCGCATGATGTTGCTTGGCTTTGCGTCTCGTGAAGCTACACACATTGATGCGTATTCATATCTTACAGAAACACTTGGCAAGCCTGACAGCTTCTATGGTGAGTTCTTGAAGATTCCAGTGATGAAGGAAAAGCACGACTTCTTCAATACTGTTGTAAATAGTGGTAAGAAAAAAGAACATCTTCCAATTCAAATTGCAGGTATCAGTGCTTTCACTGAAGGTATGTTCTTGTTTTCATCTTTTGTGATGTTATTGAACTACCCTCGCAATGGTATGATGAAAGGTATGGGTCAGATTGTAACGTGGTCTATTCTTGATGAACAGAAACACGTAGAAGGTTTGACACAACTTTTCAGAACCATCATTAGTGAAAATAAAAACTGGTGGAATGATCACACAAAGAGTGAGATTTATTCTACTGCAGAAATGATGACTGAGCTTGAACTCGACTTCATTGATTATTCATTTGATGAGGATGATGAAAGGTTTAACTTAAAGAAAAATGATTTAAAACAATATATTAAATATATTGTGGACAGACGTCTCATTGCAATGGGAATGAAGGGTATCCATAAAGTTAAGAATAATCCTTTACCTTGGGTCGATGAGATGATTGCAAGTCAGAATCACGAAAACTTCTTTGAAAGCAGAGCCACAAGCTATGCCAAAGGTGCCTTGACAGGCTCTTGGGGTAATGTCTGGGGCCAGTACAAGTAATGGATAAATGGCATAATTATTTTTCTCAAGTAGCTGATCTTACGGCTGAATTGTCACATTGCGTTAAGCTTAAAGTTGGCGCTATTGCAGTTAAAGATAGACGTATCATATGTACCGGTTATAACGGTACCTTACCAGGGACTGATAATTGTTGCGAAATTGAAATTATAGAACCCTCAACCGGTATTGTAACACTTAAGACTAAAATTGAAACTGAACATGCTGAACGAAATCTCATAGCACATGCTGCAAAGCATGGTATAGCTTTGAATGGTGCTAGTTTGTATATAACACACTCACCTTGTGTGCAATGCGCTAAAGCAATAATTAACTCAGGCTTTAAAGAAGTTTACTGGAAGCATCTGTTTAAATCTGATGCTGGTCTTAAGTTGTTACAAGGAATAGGAGTAATGACTTGGTGCACGGATACTTAAAAAAGTTCTTTGGTGGTCAACAAGGTGGCTTTTTTGAAAAGCAAACTACTGAAGTTGTTCCTGAGCAACTTTACATTGCTGCTGAAAAGAAAGCTGAAATCATTCTATCCGATGGTCGTTTTGTAACTATTTTTAAAGTAAAAGCAGGGCATATTGCTTTATCGCAAGATGTTAATAAGATGTTCGAATGCTTTAAAGTAATGACATACACGGTCAAGGTTGATGATAAACCTATTAGTATGGCAGAAGTTTTTAACTTAGATGTTGAAGACTTTAATAAGATTTGTAAACACCTATTTGGGTAAACTGGGCGGCTTCGGCTGCCCTTTTAAATTGAAAAATAAATTATGTTGATTCAAATTAACGATACGATCATTAACATAGAAAACATTGTTGAAGTGACACATAGTCAAGTTAATGACGATATTGAAGAATTAGTCTTTTACAATAGTAAAGGTTTAAGGCAAGCTGCTTTCAAGGTAGAAAAAATAGATGCTGAGCTTATCTGGAACAGCTTATTAACCGTAACTACTTATAAATTCAATGTTAAAACCTTGCCGTAGCCCTTATTGTGAGTGTACTAAATATAAATGTACACATCCTGGATACTATGATGCACGACACGTACCGTTTAAATGGAAAGGAAATCAAATGGAAAGCTTTGACAGCAAGCTGAGACAGCTATTGAACATGTTTGGAATAGACTCTGATACAGGAATTCCAGACTATATTCTCGAACAATTTATTTGTAAAACCATTGATAGCTTGACTGAGTGTTATCAAGCTATGCCCGAAAATCGTGGTATTGCTGATATTACTAAAAATAGTGAGATGTATGCTAAGTTGGTTAGTGATTACAGCAATTCACTGATTCAGATGCAAACTGAAATTAGAATTCATAAAGGAATCGAATAATGTTCAAGCCTATGCTTGCGCCTGGAGAAGATCCTAAATCATTTCCAGATTATTTTAAGAAGCTTCAATATCCATTACTAGCTTCACCTAAGCTCGATGGTATTCGATGCGTAGTTAAAGGCGCTAGATGCTTATCGCGTTCAGGTAAAATTCTACCATCATATCAAGTACAAGAAGAGTTTTCACATATTATTGATATGGACGGTGAGCTTATCGAAGGTGACGAGACAGACGTAGATGTGTATAATAGAACACAAAGTCATGTAATGTCTGAAGATAAGCCTGGTGATATTACATTCCATGTGTTTGATTATACAGCTCCTGATTGGCTTTCTAAACCTTTTTATGAACGTTTAGAAATAGCTGAATCAATCATTGGCTCTTATAACCTATCAAATTTAAAATTGATTTCACATGAGTACATTGAAAGCTACGATGAGCTTATTGAATACGAAAATTCACAACTAGAGCGTGGTTTTGAAGGTATTATGATGAGAAATCCAGTAGGCCACTACAAGCAAGGTAGAGGCACTTTCAGAGAAGGCTTGATTTATAAACTAAAGCGCTTTGAAGATGGTGAAGGTGTCATTATTGGTTTTGAAGAGCAGATGACTAATAACAATATTCTTGAAAAAGATGAGTTAGGTTATGCTAAGCGCTCTTATGCAAAGGGTGGTCTCACGCCTGCAGGAACTCTTGGTAAATTTGTTGTATTGTGGAATGAAATGGAATTACATGTTGCTCCAGGTAGTTTTACACATGCACAGCGTCAAGAGATTTGGAATAACCAATCTGCATATTTGAATAAACTTTTAAAATTCAGGTTCTTTTTACATGGTATCAAAGACAAACCAAGATTCCCAAGAGCTGTGGGGTTCAGAGAAGAGATTGACCTCTAAGCATTATGTTATAATTGATTGGGGTTGCAATCACATTGTTGCAAGGTTTTCATCTAAAGAAAATGCAAAAGAGCATATGCAAACTGCGCCCCGATATTCTACATGGATACTTTATGAAACAATTGCCTAGGTTTGTCGGTGGTTCATCAGATGGTGAAGAAGTGTCTGCACACCATAAAATTGATGATAAGAGATGGCCTAGCGTTATTTATAAAAATGCTAAAATTACAATAGAACAGTCGAGATCGCTTCATGTAAGTGAGTTTATTGTAAAACGTTGGCCGGAAGATGTTTACTACTTCAATGGAAAGGACTATAACTATGAGCGAACCATCTGGTATTAAAGACTGTACAATCGATGATCTTCAAGAATGTTTATTTCACGATAGCATCGAAGAATATTCTGAGGAGATTACCGAAATGTTTGAAACAGGCTCTGCTGAATTCAATATGAAAGGTCATTATGGCAAACCGCGTAAATTCATTATTGCAATCGTAGTACAAGAGGTTATTGAATGATGTACATGCTAGCTGATGGGTGGCGTGAAGAGTCTACAGAAGGTCCTTACACCGAAGTGTTACAAACTAAGTATGCAGACGGTAATACATATGCAATTGTAAAGCTGTTTGGACAAATTAAATATGTTTTGAAAGTTAATTCTAGAGCGCTGGATATATCATTTTATACTTTAGAATCTGCAAAAGAAGCTGCAGAAAATTACATTGCAAATACAAAGGAGTCTAAGAAATGTCTGGCATGAAATCGGCAACAATTAAACTAGTTCTTAATAAGAAAATTGAAGACTGGCTCAATACTATTGTAGATGAGAAGGTTAAAAATCTTGCAAAGAGAAATACAATCGTATCTGGCGGCGCTATTGCATCGATGCTTGCAGGTGATAAGGTGAATGACTATGATATCTACTTTCGTAACAAAGAGACTACTGAAGCTATTGCTAAGTATTACGTTGACATGTTTAATACTACAAATGGTCAGTTGTCAACCACAGCCATGCGTTCTTGCAACCCAATTGTGAAAGTTGAGGAGCGTAAGAATGTCAAAGGGGTGCTGGAAGAGCGTGTATTGATTTATATGAAATCTTCTGGCGTGGCTGGTGAAAAACAGTCTGAGTATCGTTACTTTGAATCTGAAGGTGAAACATCTGCTGATGCCTTCATGGACTCTCTGAAACCTGATCCTGTTGAAACTACAGAAGAACTTGTTGAAATTGTTAAAGATAAGAAAGACAGATATCGTGCTGTCTTCTTTTCTGAAAATGCAATTACACTTTCTGATAAAGTTCAGCTTGTGATTCGTTTCTACGGTACACCAAGTGAAATACATGAGAATTACGATTATGCTCATGCGATGTGCTACTATGATTACGATAAAGGTGACCTAGTACTTCATCCTGAAGCATTAGAGTGTATCTTGTCTAAGACACTTGTTTATAAAGGTAGTTTGTATCCTGTTGCTTCTGTCTTCAGGATTCGTAAATTCATTAAGAGAGGTTGGCGCATCAGTGCTGGTCAAATGCTTAAAATCATGACACAGATCAGCCAAATCGATTTGCTTGATCCTGTTGTGTTGAAAGAGCAATTGATTGGTGTTGATCAAGCTTACATGCATCAGTTGCTACGCGCTCTTGAAAATAAAGAAGCGGCACAGCGTATTGATGCTACGTATCTGGCTAAACTTGTTGATGAAATCTTTGAGTAATAAAATGAAAATTGGAAATACTTTCAAAACACGCGAAGGCAAAAGCGTTACTGTAATTGAATTTTGCTCTGATGAGACACATCCTGTTGTGTGTGTCGATGAGAAGAAACGACTGCAGAAATACACACGAGATGGTAAATACATCTCATCAACTGTGCAACATAAACAAGATTTGGTAGAACGCCTGTGATCAAAACACCTAAACAACTCGTAAACGACCTGATGGATGAACATCCAATCCATACCGCTATCATTATTGAAGCTATTCGCTTTTATACTGAAAGTGTTGTGAAGCAGGGAGAGCCTGAAGATAACCCTCAAGCTCTTATTTCACCTAAGCTGTGGTATGCTGCAGCTGATAACATTAATTCTCAACTTGTCTATAACTTTGAATCTGGAAGGGCTAAACAAAATGGAACAGAACAAACCACTAGTAATCTTTCATAAGAATTGCGCTGATGGTGTAGGTGCTGCTTGGTCTTTCTGGAAACAATATAAAGATTCTTACGAATATCATCCTGGTGTTTATAACGAATCAGTTCCAGACATATTAGATCGAGATGTGTATCTGGTAGATTTCTCATACAAACGTGATGTTGTTGAGTTGATTTGTCAATATGCAAATAAAGTTGTATTGCTCGATCATCATGCCTCTGCGCTGGATGACCTTTGGGACTTGAGTTCTAAGTTTGATAATTTCGACATGACGCATGCCACTAATACTAAGAGTGGTTGCATGATTGCTTGGGATTATGTCAAGAAAAAAGAACAGCACAAGCGTACAACTCCATTGTTGCTTCAGCATATTCAAGATCGCGATTTGTGGAAATTTGAACTGCCGCACACACGTGAGATTACAACAGCTTTGTTTAGTTATGAGATGAATTTTCAAAGCTATGACAAGCTAATGAAGCTTAATAAGGTGGGTATTAAAAAGCTGATTTCAGAGGGTGAAGTGTTGAATAGGAAGTTCTTTAGAGACCTTAAGATGGTCATTGATGGTGCTTCTAGACGCTTTGAAATTGGCGGTTACAATGTGCCTGTAACAAATTGTAACTACCTGTTTGCAAGTGAGGCTGGTAATATTATGGCAGTGAATGAACCTTTTAGCGCTACATATTACGATACTGAAAAGCATCGTGTGTTCAGTTTAAGATCTCTTAAAACAGGTATAAATGTTTCAGAGATTGCTAAACAGTATGGTGGCGGCGGTCATGTGAATGCAGCTGGTTTTAAAGTAGACAGAACACACGCCCTAGCATGCATCTAAACTACGGTAAACCTTTGAACCAAACTAAAATGTGTTCATTGTGTCAGTCTAAAAGCTGTATTAAAGGTGAGTATCTTGTAAACCCTGATGATAGACTTCGTCAGAAATGGGTTTGTAAAGCTTGTATTGTGAAAGCTAATTCACCTTATATTAAAAAGTGTATTCAAGTCGGCACTTTAAACGCTGACAAGATGACACGCGCTAGGCTGACCCATACATGCCCCTCGACCTGCGGGCGTCTGGGTGCTGGTGGCCAAACCTGCTATGGAGGCGAGCCACCTCAAAAACCAAAGGAGATTGAAGTGAACAAAACCTGACCACTAACGGGTTCGACCCCGTTGAATTAACCCTAAATTCTGATCAAGATTCTTAGGAGACCATTTGTTTAGTTTGCGGAAAACTAAGCATCTTATATGATAGCAATCAGGCTATCTATTCTCATCTTTTTATTAAGGAAATTAAAATGGAACTCAAGCAAGTATTCACAACTCCCGATGGCAAAACCTTTGACACCAAGGCTGAAGCCCTGAATCATCTGCGTAAGCCTAAGATTCAAGAAGCCATGAAAAAGGTTACTGGCGGTAACGCTGATCTGGCTACATGGCTGGTTGAACATCAAGAGCAAGTTGAAGTTGCTTTCGAGACCGGTACTATTCGTCGTGTGACTAAGTCTGAAGCTAAAAAGCTGAAAGATTCGCTGACTCATATTGCTGAAACTCTGAAAGATGACAAGAAAGCTGCATTTGCGATTGAAGCAATTCCTGCTATTCTTGATAGCTTCCGTTGGCCTTCGGTCAAGCGTATGAGCGATGAAGAGAAATCTGCTGCTGCTCGTAACACTCTGGTTGCCGCTTCTGAAGGTAACGAAGAGCTGGCTGGTTGGATTCTGGCTAATAAGGATGCTATCCTGGAAGCCTACACTGCTGGCGTTGAAAAGCGTCAAGTGAATCCTAAAGCTGCTGAAGCTTTGGCTGCTTACCAAGCCAAGAAGAAGGCTGAGAAAGCTGCTGCACAAGCTGCGTAAGTAACAGAACCATTACTATAATCACTAAAGCACCATGGCATAATCATGCTTTGATTCCTTTCACATGATTTAGATGCCATTCTGTTGCAGATTACAGTAAGGTTCAAAGACCGACAAGTCTATAAACTGTCAGGTTGGACATTCCCTTCTGAGTGTCCATCCTTAAGTGTTTTAGAAATAGAATACTTAAGGATAAAAACGAATAAATAGATTATTGTCGGTCTCCTCAGTAGTCTGTAAGTTCGTTTTTACTCCCCTCTTAATTGAGGGGATTTTTTTAAACTTCATTTCAAAACTATGCACATTTTAAAATTCAAAGCTGACTGGTGCGGGCCTTGTAAGGTGCTTACCAAGTCTATTGAAGAAGCTGGTGTTGATATTCATATCAGCACAATCGACATTGAAGTCGCTCAACATAGCGCCATTGAGTACGGCATCCGTGGTGTACCAACGATGATTATGTTAGGTGATGACAATCAAGAATTGGGAAGAAAGACAGGTTCAATGTCTTCTGAACAATTTAAAACTTGGGTTGAGAGTTTCAAATGACTGCTGAAGTAATTCCATTCGATAAACCAAATCTACAAGAACTTAAATGTTCTTTTTGTGGTAAAGAGGAATCTAAGGCAAAGTTATTCTGGCACTCAGAAACTACAGGTAAGTGTGTCTGTAGCGATTGCATTGTAAAATGTAAAGGTTTGCTAGATGAGCAACGGGCTTAAAAATGAAGAATATGTTGTGAAGTTCTGGATGAGAGATCCAGAAACGGGTTTTGCTAAACAACATCAAGAATCTGTATTTTACTTCTCTAAAGGTAAGCATAAGCAAGCTGAAAAAGAAGTGAAAAACAGATACAGAGGTAAGGGTAAGAAGATAGATATCATCTCTGTCACTTATCAGTAAAAGAAGCCGCTTTAGCTCAGTTGGCCAGAGCATCCGCCTTGTAAGCGGGAGGTCGTCTGTTCAAGTCAGACAAGCGGCACCAATTCTCAGAAAGGACTTTAAATGCGGTACATTGTGACAGGTAAGCAAGATGGTGTTCCAGTCGGCACTCGATATAAGCAACTTGCTACAGCAAAACGGTTTGCTGATACATTAACTGACTCTGAAGTGTATGATAGTGTGACAAACACTTATGTATACGGTACGAGTAAATTCATGGAAAGTATGCGTAAAGGAGTTCAGAAATGAATACTAGACGTCAACTGCTTGATGAATTGAAACCTATCTTGGAACTTCATTTTGACAATGATCTCCCTGATGGTGCTTGGTTTAGAAATCTTGAAGCAACGGTTGAGAACCATTTTGCGAAAAGAAGAATCAAACCTAGCATAGAACCGCATGACCTTGTCATGGATTTTCTTAAATACAAACAGTCTTCTCATTTGAAAGGAAAACAAAATGCCTAAACTCTTTAAAATGTATGGCGAGTTGTTCATGGAAGTTGAACCTCAGCCATGGTTAATTAAAGCAAGTAAAACTGTAAAGTTTAAACTTGCAGATGGTCAAAAGTTTTGCGTGAACGTGAATACTGGAGCACTTACTGTGTATAATCCAGATAACATTCATGAAGACAGTGTAGAACCTAAGCTTAAGAAAGAGCCACGTTTTCGCGTGACGATCAAGAATGGTGAACGTTTCGTGCTTTCATCCAATTTTGAAACTGCACGAGAACAACTCGCCAATATTGAAGCTGCTTATGGTTTGCGTCATTGTCTGGTCATTTCAGATCAAGAAGTACCGCCTGTGGGTTTCCCAACACTTATGACTCAAGCAAGGTTTCTTGAGAAAGTTAAAGTGCTGTACTCACGTTCACATGCGAAAGCATAACTGTCTATAGCTCAACAGGATAGAGCAACAGCCTTCTAAGCTGTAGGTTTGTGGTTCGATTCCACATAGACAGGCCAAGTCGTTAGGTCTAGTTGCATCAACAGACTGAAGAGATTACGTATAACCAGTGTCTTCTAGAGGTTAGTAATCTCGCAACGAAAGGTAGACCCTAGCTGGTCGGAGGAGGTGCAAGCCCTCCACCCTAGTAAATTGAAAGGAAACATAATGTCTAAATATATCGTCGGTTCTATTAACGCTGTTCACAACACTTGGAGTATTTCTCCTCGTCCTACTGTTCACACAACCAAGGCCAGTGCGGTTACAGAGGCCAAGCGTCTTGCAAGTGTAGAAACTGGAAAGCAATTTGTTGTGTTCAACATCGTTGGTAAAGCTAAACGTGTTGAAGTCGACTTTCAGGAAGAATAACATGAAAGGAATTCCTTATTCAAAACAGGAGTTCCTCTTTGTGTTGCCAATCCTAAGACGGCTTTGGGCTTCCAGGGATAAACAACAATGCGAAGAGTTGAAGAAATCTATTAAGAAGTTCAGAACCATCTATCACGAACAGAATGATGAGATGGGTGTGCTTCGTAAATGAACAAGCGAGAGTGGTGAAATAGGTAGACACAGCAGACTTAAAATCTGCCGGTTAATAGCTGTACGGGTTCGAGTCCCGTCTCTCGCACCAATCATAGAAAGGACTTATCCAAATGGAACAAAAAGATGTTGTCAAAGACAACCTAATACAGAAACAATGTAAAGATTGCTGCGAGATAAAATCCATAAATCTTTTCTATAAACTAGGTAAAGGGAGAGAAGGTTATCAGCCTTATTGCAAACCTTGTAATAATTTGCGCACTACTAGGAATAGAAGAAATGCAAGTCCTGAATCAAAACTAAAAGCTGCTTTACGTGAAAAAGAATATAGGCAAAGACCGGAAATACGAGCAAGGAAGCAAGAACAGCAAAACGTTAGACGCAAGCTTGAAAGTAGTACTATCAAAGGTATTAAAAGGAAAGAACTTATTCGTAAATGGAGAGCTGATAATGCAGAATATGTTCGTATAAAACATCTTGAGTATGTTAAAGAAAGCAGATCCATATTAAGGGACCATTACATACGTGCAGGAATACGACGGTATTTTAAAAGAAAAGGTTTTGAAACACCTGCAGAAGCGTTAACAGCTGAAGCTGTTGAATTTAAAAGAGCTCTTATTGCTGCAAAACGAAAACTCGGACTAACACATTCTAACAAAAGGACTTAAATATGACTACAATGGCAAACAAAGCAATCAAAGATCTCTTTGATATTGCAAACGGTACTATTAATGAAAAGAACTTAGTCTCTGCTGTAACTAAAGTTAAACTTTATGAAGCTGCAGGAAGCCTAGCTTTTAAACTCTCTATACATCAAAGTAAAACAGGACGACGTGTACACGTTCCTTTCTTTGATGACCCATTGGAAACTAAAGAAATTGTTCAGCAAGGCACTGAACGGAAACCACCATCTGAACATACAAAAGGCACTGTCAAAAAGAAAAGCTTTACATGTAAGTTTAAATGGGCGTGGATTCATGAGCAAGCTAAATTATTAGGTGTTGGAGAGGAACACTCAATTTCGCTACAAGAAGCTGAAAGCCATAATCCAGGTTGCAAGTACGCAGACCTTCAAAACGGTATGCTTAATGTATTTACAAGGATTATGCTTAATAATGGAAATGTGAAAGGGGCATTTAGATTAACTACGCGAACTAATAAACAAAAAGGTATTGTTATTATTAAGCGTCTTCGATAAACAATATGCCAGTAGCTTAGCGGTAAAAGCAGTATCCTCATAAGATATTGAGCCTCGGTTCGAATCCGAGCTGGCATACCATTTGGTCGTAAGTTCAAATCTTACTGAGCCTACCATTTGAAAGGATATCATGCAAACGACTCAACAATGGTTAGATAATGTGGTAAGTGATAAAGAAGCTTTGACGCATTGGCTACAACGCCAATATATTGGAGAAGTTTCAGCTGCTACTCGGATTAGTAAACTGGCTAGAAATGCTCCATATAAGCATTTCAAAACACTTGTGAAAATCTCACAAGATGAGTTAAACCATGCCTCATGGGTATTAAAATTGCTAGAGTCTCGACAAATACCTATTCCAGAAATTGAAAGTCCTGAGAGTAGATATTGGAAGCCCGTTCTAAAAGCTGCTGATGATTTTGATAACACTGCTGCTGCAGGGTTTCATGCTGAAGGTATGCGATTGGTCAGGATCAGAGCACTTGTTGAAGACTCTCGTGTAGACTCAGATATCAGAGATGTGTTTGCAAAGATACTACCTGATGAAGAGTTTCATGAAAGTGCCTTCGGTGCAATTGCATCTGAAAGAGCTAAATTGTTCATGTCAACTAAACATCATGAGGGTCTTAATCGACTCGGATTGGAAATCTAAATGAAAGATAATCAAGAAACATTGCCTGTTAAAGTTCAGGCTTCTGATATTCAAGCAAAAATCAAATCAACAACTTATACTTTGTTGCCTGACGGTCGCACAACGGTTTGTCAAATTACGCTTAAGAATGGATTCACTGTAAATGGTAGTTCGGCTTGTGTCGTGAAAGAAGAATACAACCAAGCACTCGGTGAGAAATACGCCTTTGAGAAAGCCTTTGATAATATCTGGGAGCTTGAAGGATATTTGCTTGCTGAGAAGCGCTATCAAGCAGGTCTCTGACTAACGCCCCTCCTTGTGAGGGGTTTTAATTTGTTTATTTTATTATGAAATTCCGAAGCACTAATATATTTGGGAGAGTTCAAGTATTTACAGAAGAAACTGCTCCTGATTGGTTAACCGGCGTTAAAACTATTCCAGGCTCAACCATGGATAATAGGTGGTTTTGGAAAGATCATGTGTTAAGTTTGGAAATTGGCGAATATGTTGAAACTGACTTTTCTATAATTGAAAGGATTGCGTAATGAACGAACGAATGATTGAATTTGCTAACAAGGCAAACGAACATGTTGGTTACACTTTCAAGCTGGAAGATGCTAAACAAATCCACGAACTGATGGAAAAGTTCGCCGAGTTGATTGTTCGGGAATGCGCCGCTTTAGTTAACCGTGCTATTAGTGAGGGTGGCGTAGATGGTCGTGTAGTTAAACAACATTTCGGAGTTGAAGAATAATGGAATTTACTTTTGGAGAGTTTTGTGCATTACCTTTCCAATACACTTATGGTGTAGTTGGTGATAACGGTGCTAGTAGATTGTATCGGAATGAAGACTTTAAACTTCAATACGAGACGCATACTAAGCGTAAAAAGAAGGGTGATCCTTACAGTGGGTGGAAGAAATCGGTAGTGGTGTATTCTATGGACGGTGACGAAAGGAATTTCGAAACCATTGATCAACTTTACGTAGCTTATATGGAGAAGGTATGTCAGATAAAATCAAATTAACAGATAAGTTTTTCAAGCATCTCGATGTTATTCTGCTTGTTACTTTGCTTGTCAGCATTGGATTTGATATCTATACAATTTGGTTCAAATGAGTCATTATAGTGCCGATAAAGATCTTAACAAAGAAGTTAAGAAACTTGTCAAACAGGGCTGGAAGCCAGAGATGCGCTCGAAAGGTCACTGGCAAGTCAGATCTCCTGGCGGCACTGTATTGACAATTTCAGGTTCTGTAAGTGATTTCAGAACTATGATTAAATTTAAAAGTGATGTGAAAAGGATTCTTAAAAATGAAACTCAGATGTTGCAATCAAAATTGTAATCAAGGTGATGATTGTGTTGCTAGGGTCGCAATGCGTCCATTTAGTAAAGTACTCACGCCTGAAAAGAAAGAACGGCTTAAATCAATTGTTGATGAAATAAGGGAAGGAAATAAAAAGCTTTCAGTATTCATTGATGATACGGATGAGCCAGAAATGTTCTTATTGACTTCAATTTATGAAGCAATAGAAGATGAAATTGCAACATTAGATTCTTGCACAAGTTCTTGAAAGGAACCAAAATGGGAAATGATATTATTCAAATTGCAGTAGAAGGCTCTGAGCTGGAGATAGTCACTATTACACTATCTTCAGCTGAAGTTGCCAATCTCTATAAAGCAAATAAAGAACAAAAAGCTAAGATTGAAGACCTTGAGAAGAAACTTGAACGTTCTGAACAGAACTACAAATGGTCTAATGAAGCACGTGATCGTAGTGTTTCTGAGATTGCTCAAGCAAACACCTTGCTTACAGCGCTTGGTGTACAACTGAAAACAGATTCTGAACCGGTTTATAATCAGCAAGATCTACCTGTTGCTACTCGAATCGCACTATATATTGCAAAGAAAGGAAATTAAATGACTGATAAAATCCAACTCTCAGAAGAAACAGCTAAAGATATTATTGACTCCTGGTTTGCTGAACCTATTACAAGTGTCGATGAGTTTATTAAGAAACTCAATGATCAGTACGAGCATGACTACGGCACAGTATGCCATGCAATGGCTGCAGTTGCAGTTCAAGCCGCTAAAGCCTTTAATGACAGTGAACAAGGCGGTATCACAGGTTTTCAAGCTGGTGCCGTGATGTGGGAATTCATCAAACGATTCATGCATCTTGAAGGTCCAATGCGTCTTGTGCAATACAATGATATGTTGTATCCTCAATATTTTGAAAAGTTTGACACAACTATCTCTGAAGATATTTGGAAAGGTCTTCAAGCCAAGGCTATGGAAAATCTGATTAAGTCAGGCAATAATGAGAGCACTCATCCTAATGTCATTAACCATTGGAAGAGTATCGTTGAAGGTGTAGTCCCGTTTGGCTACGTTGTTAAGAAGGAAGATTGAAATGAGTAAGAATCAAAACCACGGTAAAATGAAAGAATGGCGTAAACCTGAATTTGTTGAAGGTAAACTTGTTAAACAAGAACCTCACAAGCGCCGTAGAACTAAGGGTCAATCGTTTAACATAAAGGCTTGGATGAGTCCTTTGCTTGAATCTATGTTTAAGCGTGTTGGTCTGGTTAACAAAGAATTGCCTCAAGTTTAATCATGTTTTTAGACTTAACTGACGCAAATGATGATGGTATGTTGATTGTAATGATCAATCATATTGTCTATTTTACGCCTGATACTGATACTGAAAATACTATCATCTGTCTAACTGGTGATATTAATCTTAGAGTTAAAGAATCAGAACTTGAAATTCGAAAGAAAATTTTAAATCGAACATAATGTCTCATAAACATGATTATGTTAAAGATTTGATTTCAATAGGTGGTATGAGTGATCATATCGGTCAAGCTGCCATCTATTTTTATCATTCTAATGTGCCTCTTGTGGATGCTAGACAATACATCCGAAATCTTAAACAAACTCTTGAAAGGACTGGAAATGTGGGCTTCGTACGAACAGTGGCAACGACTAGGTCGTCACGTAAAGAAAGGTGAGCGATCTATCCTGAGAGATCCTCAAGCCATACCTCTGTTTAAATTTGAACAAACAGAAAAGACACCTCAGTATAAAGTAATCTGGGAAGAAGAGTAATGGACGGCATCCAAGTTAAGATCGAATATGATCAGCTTGGATTGCCTACAGTACATGTGGGTGATACCAAGTTCACAACATATCGCCGGTTCCATGATATCAAAACAATACTACGGTTAACTAATCTACATCACAGTGTTCGCAGAGATATGGAACCGTATGTTGCCGCCAACCCTCAGCCTGTACGTGATTTTTATCAAACTGATGGCGATATTCTTTGTGATGGTGATGAGACAGTTGAATCTAAAAAGAAACAAGCATCATATGAGGCACAATACGCTAAAGCTTATAATGCTGCAGTGTTTAAATACACACGTACTCCACAAAAGAAGTTCGTGAGTCTTGTGAATGGTAAGATGTATGAAGCTTTTCTCAAATCTATACCACCTGAGATCTATAAAGGTTTCTGCTTCAATGCAAGCCGTAAACCCAGTGAACGTAAGATTAATATTGTAAGAGGTCATATATCACTTATCACGCAAATGATGAGAGATAATCAAATGAATCTTATACCAATAATGTTACTGTTTGGTGGTTCTATCGGTGCAACCAGAGATCTACTTGGTAAAGGTATTTGGAAACAACTTTGTGCTAACACACTAAGTCGTAACAAATTGATTGCCAATTACGTCACTGAAAATACTAGAGATCATGAGAGGCAAAATCAAGCTTTTGTAAGAAATTTGTTTAATGATGTGATTAGTATTCCAAGTAGTTTATTGAAACACAGTTCTTGCGATACGCTTACTCTACTGCATATCAAACACAATTACAAAGGTTTGTGGAATAAGAAAGCCGATTTAAGACGTATTTCAGACTTGTTCGTAGATACTAGACGTATGTACGTAAGAGCATATCCTAATTACGTCGTAGATCAGATGGCTAAATGGTCTCCAAGACGTGTTGCTGAAGAGCATGAGAATTGTACTAGAAACGCTTTTAAAGCTACTTACAGTAATAGTAGATTTTGGTGGGCAGATCAATTCCCTATTGGTGAATTCTGTTATGAAGGTTATACAGTCAAACCGTTATTGACAGCTATGGAAATTGGCATAGAAGGTCAATCAATGGGACATTGTGTAGGGTCATATGCAGATTTATCAGCAAGAGGTGAATATGTCGTGTTCTCAGTGACTAAAGACAACATCAGACATAGCACGATTGGCATGCACATGAGAACAGAATGTGTACAGAGATATAAAGCTCAAAAGTTATCTCCACTCATTCTAGACCAATGCGCACCTATAGAAGCAAAGTTTGAAGCTTACAGGCATATTGAGAAATTAGGTCTGACCTTCAACCAACACTACATGCGTTATAACAGACAATTAGAGTCTAGTGATAAAGCAACTCACATACCAAGCATCATTATAGATTTGATAATTGGTTAAATCAATACCCTCCTCTGCGGAATGTCCTTTATTGGATGTTCTTCAGAGGAGGGTTATCTCTTATTTTTTTTTTTTTCGGAAGTAATATGTGGCATATTATATGGAGAATAGCTGCAATAGCTATAATTGGTGTATTGCTTATCTCAGTAATGAAATTAGGTTTACAGTTGCATGATATGTTATATCATCAGTTAGGAGTATACAAATGAAAATCCCAGAATGGCATAAAACAGAAAATCAGATGTCCAACATAGGACGTCATCATTGGTCAGTATCTAGATTGTTTGAATTATCTAAAGATCTACCAATAATGGAGATAGATCTAGACCATTTAAACGTATGGCATAACTTTGAAAAGATTACCATGAGAAAATTCATTATGCATATGGACGCAATAATGAATGCAGATCTTAATTATCCAATCATACTAGATGAAGATGGTGAGATTATGGATGGTCGTCATAGACTTATGAAAGCAATGTTTCTACGTCATAAAACAATCAAAGCTGTACGATTCCAAGAAAACCCTTCACCTTGCAGAATTGATGACTAACATAAGTGAACGTTCAAATGGCTTATCTCAACCCCGTTAAATTAACCCAAGGACGTTCCTCCTAAGAATAATACCTCTAAGACATATCAGGTTTGTAGTAGTTTATTTATTAATATAATTAATATATATCTATTATAAATATATTTATATAAAGAATTATAGATATAATGATGTATGTCTTAGAGGTACATTTATAAGGTACACTGGGTATGACCTCGGGTAGGTCACGCTAAGTCGTTGATTTGCAAGGAATTTTTGTTCGAACTATAAAGAAAGAAGGTTAAAATGGCTGATGTGGATAATAAACAGCCTGCGTGGAAGCCTGGCAATCAGCTTGGAGTGCCTAAATTTCATGCTGGTGGACATAAATCAGTAGCTCGGTTGAATCAATTAAGATATGACCCTATTGGTGAATTGGTGGAAAAGTATCGTAAACTTGAAAAAGAATTAGAGTACCAAGAGAAACTAAGATCTGGAGAGATCGTAGAACTTGGTGCTAATGGTAAGCCTCGCTCTTATCGTGCTGAAATACACCATGCTATTTATGATAGACTTATTGCTGTAAGTGATAAGCTATTAAGATACAATTATGGTCGTGTTCCTGAAACCGTTATGGTGGAAGAGAAGCGACCACTGCCACTTGTGGTTAACCTTACTAAGAAGGGTGAAACATATGTGGTTAATGATTCAATGCCTGATGGTATTATAGGTGATGAAGATGGCGATTAATTTACATCCTGGACAATCTGAGATCTATGAAGATCTTTTTGTGTCACAAGCATGTAGGTTTGCCGTGGTGAACTGTTCTCGTGGTTGGGGTAAGTCTTATTTTGCTGCAACTGCTGGTGTAACTGCTGTGTTTGAGCTTCTCGAACTAGCACCTAATATACCTAATAAAACGGTATACATCATCGCACCTACATACGATCAGGTGACAGATATTTATTATCCATTGATCAATTATGATCTTGGAATGGAAGACTATGCACTTAAATCTTCAAGAGACTTAGGTAGGTTTGTCTTTCCAAACAATGTAGAACTCAGACTATTATCTTATGAAGCTGTTGAAAGAATGCGAGGTAAGGGTAAACAAGTGCCCTTGTAAAATTCGGTTAATTCGGTGAAACTCCCTCTGGGACAATACCGAGCCAAGCTTAGAGAGGGATCTCTTTGAAGGTGTAACGACTAGAGTATACCATCTAGAACAGATGATGAAACTCGTACACTAGAAGTCTAGTGGAAATGCCGAACATGAGTATCAAATGATACGATTGAAGATATAGTCTGATCTATATGGCAACATATAGAAGTGCTTTGCCGAGCACATGTGGAGAATACCATGAATGAAACATGGAAAGATATTTTAGGTACAACCTATGGAGTTAGCAGTATCGGCCGTGTTTACAACAGTGCAACAGATTCTGTATTGAAACCATTTCCCAATAACAACGGCTATTTAATGGTGGATATGTTTCATAACACTGTTAAAGAACGTGTAGCAATACACAGACTTGTTGCTAGGTATTTCATACCAAATCCTGAAGCGAAAGACTTTGTAAACCATATTGATGGTAACAAGCAAAACAACAGGGTGGACAACTTAGAATGGGTAACGCCATCTGAAAATTCACGACATGCTGTTGCTACAGGACTTAGTCCAATTGGAAGTGAAAAGACTTTAGCTAAGTTGACAGAAGCTGATGTAAGAGATATACAAAAAGCTTTTGAAAATGGTGAAAAAGACTTTATTCTAGCTAAGAAGTATGGTGTAACAAGTGGAGTCATTAGTAGCATTAGACTTGGTAAAACATGGACTCATGTTTCGGGAAAAGTCTTTGAACCTAGTGGACCAAACCCTGTTAAGAAGTTGACAGGTGAAGACATTCCTATTATTAGGCAAATGTTCCTAGATGGTTTTAACGATGCTGAAATTGGACGTAAGTACAGTGTAGCACGAGGAACTATCAACCAGATTCGTCAAGGTAAAACTTGGATTAATTATTAACAAACTCGGCAAACACTTGGTAGAGACTAACGACCTCTACTTAACATATTGGCATATTTCGTTGTGTGGGATGAGGTGTCATCTTGTCGTAAGGGCATTGACCCTAAAGAAGCATGGCAATCGGTAATTCAACCTTGCATTATCACTCGTTGGTCTAATAAAAGAGCTTTAGCTTATGGTGCTAGGGCACCTGGCAGAGCTTTGGTTATTAGTACACCAAAAGGTTACAACTTCTTTCATGAGATGTACAACTATCAAGAATTGGATAAATTATGGAGATCGTATCATTATGATTACCATGAGTCACCCTTCCTTGATCCAGTTGAGATTGAAAAGATCAAGCATAATCTTGATCCTATTAAATTTGCGTCTGAGTATCTTGCGAGCTTCACGGAATCGGGTAACAACGTCTTTTACTGCTTTGATCGAAAGAAACATGTGACGCAGGATTTACCTGAATTCCGTGAACCCTCTGATGGTGATAAGGGTGAAGATATCCATGTCAACATCGACTTTAACGTCGGATTACAGTGTACTTCTGTAATGGCTATTCGTGGTAAACAAGTTCATATTCTTGATGAATTTAAAGGTCATCCTGATACTGAAACACTTGCACAAGCTATTGCAACAAAGTATAAAGGGCATAAAATCTATGCTTATCCTGACCCTTCTGGCAGAGCAAGAAAATCTTCAGCTCCTGTCGGTAGAACTGACTTTAGTATTTTAGAATCACACGGTATTAGATGTCTTGCTCACACCAAGGCACCTGCTATTGTAGATTCTGTAGCTGCCGTTAATAGAAAGTTAATGACAGCCGCTGGTGATATTGACCTGTATGTCCATCCTCGTTGTACAGGTGTAGTAACATCATTAGAGCGCACTAAATGGGTTGATGGTAATCCAGACTTAGCCGTGATTGATAAATCAGAGGGTATTGAACACTTCTCTGATGGTATCCGTTACGGTATAGAGTATAACTTCCCAGTTCAAGCTGGCACTAAGCGAGTTAAACGTGGTTTTGGATTTTAAAATTAATTACAGAAATATTTAGCACACTTATGTGTTTTGGAAACTAAACCGAGGAATCACAATGTCGTATCAAGATTGGTTTAATATCTTGGTTAGCATCGTCGGTGGTTTGTCTACTTGGTGGTTAGTTACGGTCTGGCAACGTCTTAAAGATAGCGATTCTGCGAATTCAAGTCTTAAAGAGCGTTACCATAAATTAGAACTTATGATTGCACAAGAGTACGTGAAAAAGACTGATGTTGACACAATTAACAAAGAACTTTTCACTAAACTTGGTAAAATCGAAAAACTAGAAATGACTGTAGCTACACATTATGTCACTAAGGAGGACTTCAAAAGTAGTGTCGAAGCACTAATAGCGAAGTTAGACAAGATCGATGAGAAACTAGATAGAAAAGCTGATAAATAAGGAGTCTATATGGCAAGATCACAGCTTGTCAATCCTTCTGACGATCTTATAAGCGATTCTGGTTCTGTACTTTGGTCATTTGTAAAAGGAGAACAACTTGAATTTCCTATTACGATGAACTTTATTGAAAATGCAACAGCTGGTTACACTTATGAAGCCGTTGTTGTTGAAGCTCTAAACGTTGCAGAACAAACTGAGAAACCTACTACAATTCGAACAGGTGGTGTACAAACCATCTTAGTAGTTAGAGTGCCCACATACCGTGGCACATGGAATGGTACTCAAGCTTATAATCGAGAAGAGGTTGTCTTTTACAACGGTCTTTACTATAAACTCTTATCAGGTATTGCAAGAACAAACGCTACAACTCCTGATGCTGATCCTTTATGGGAAGAGACTACATTAAATCGAGTCTATTTACAATTTCCATCAACCTTAGCAGCAACTTGGCAAATTCAACCTACTGTTGGTTTTCCTTCTTATGGTTTCTTTGAACTCAGAGTCACTGAACCTGCTGATGCAATATTCAGAAGAACTTGGAAACCTGCAAGAGGTATGGTAGAAGTGCTTTTCAGCCCTACTGATATTGTGCCTGACGCTTAAGGAGATACCATGGCTGACATTCAAGTCATTCTGGCTAAATATAAGCCAGTTATTGGTAATGTAAGTAATGGCGCAAAATCTGTATCCGTTACTACACCTGAGCACATTGCTAAGACTAGTCAGCCGAGTATTCCTACGAACTTTGCTGACACATCTTTAGATGTTATTATTGAAAATGCTGGCGAAACATCAATACCTGAATCTGGTATTGGCAGGTTTGCTGGTGATAGTTTTTCTGTTGTTGAGTCTATTTCTAGACAAATTGGTAAGAAACTAGAAGAATTAAAAACAGTGTCTGATATATTTTCAAGAACTGTTATTTTTCAAAGAGCTTTTACTGAAACAGAAACAACTATTGAACAATTAGTATTTAACACTTTAAAAGGTATTTCTGAGTCTTTCACTCGCATTGAACAAGTGAGACTTGAAACAAGTAAAGTGTTTAGTGATTCTTTTGTCAAAACAGATGTTGCATCATTCTCAGTTGAAGGTAACTACAACGATTTGATAACTAAATCAGATCTTGTTGTGTTAAACCCTGAAAAAGGTCTTGTAGAGACCCAGATCACAACTGATGTTTTATATCCTGTCTTTACAGCCTATAGAACATTTGTAGATATTGTTGATGCAACTGATGACATTTTTGGTGAAGCTAACATTGATGATGATCAGGTGGCTGCGGTCAATAAAGCTGCAATCGATTGGATAACCCAATCTGATTTGTACTTGCTTAGCACATTTAAAGTATTCAATGACCTGGGAAACTTCAGCGATATAAAATATTTTGACATTATTAAAGGTCAGAATGATTTAGGATCGTTGATTGATTTGTTATACTTTGAATCTGTCAAAGAACTTGCAGACACATTCACATCACAAGATCAAGCTTCTAAAGACTTTGGAAAGATTGTTACAGACTATGCATCAAACAGCGATGCTTATTTCATATCATCTTTTAAAGTACTGTATGACATAGAAACACTTTCTGATGTCAGTTACATGCAATTAGAAACAATGTATAGTGATATTGCAAATGAATCTGATATTGTTTATCAAGATTTTAGCAAGTATCTATCTCATACATTCTCAAACAACGATGTCAGTTACTATCTTGCAAACAAAGGTGTTGTTGAAACACAACTCACCTCTGAAGTGTTGAGCTTTGATTTAAGCTACAATTTGCTAGATACTGCAAATAGCTATGAAACTCTTGCATTTGATTTGAGTAAATCATTCAGCCATACTTTCAATGAGTCAGACTTGGCCGTTTATCTTGTAGGTAAACAAGCTCTTGAAGTTAATTATGCTAGTGATTTTGCCTTCTTTGATAAGAGTAAGGTTTTAGAAGACATTGTAGACGCCACGGATGATGTCCTTGGAGAAGCTAATGTTGATGACGACCAAGTAGCTGCAGTAACAAAAACAGTCGCAGAGTATAGTACAACATCTGAAGACTTTTCAAGAACATTTACCGCTTATAGAGACTTTTCCGATACTGCTAACAAATCCGATATTATCTATTTACAGCCTGGGATTTCGAAACTTGAAACAGCACAAACCTCTGAATATGAGTTCTTTGGTGTTAATACTGTGTATAACGATGCTGAATCAGTTTCTGACGTAAATAATAAAGATTTGTTTAGTGTATACTTGGATGGTCTTGGCTCTAGCGATAGTGTTCAAACAATTACAGCATATTTGAGAGAATTTGCAGAAATAGAGTCTATTTCAGAAACTTTATCAAAGCTGTATCTTAAACAACTAATAGAATCAACTGTAACATCTGAACAATTTGTTAAAACAATTAACAAAGGTCTTACAGATATTGTTACAACTTCTGAAGGCATTACGCCTATTAACGGTCGTGCTTTCAGTGAACCTCAAGATATATCCGACAGCGGTACTATTAATAATCAAAACTATTTTAGTTCAGATTATGCAGAACCTGGGTATGTCGGCACAAACACTTATTTCTAAGGAAATTACAAAATGTTAAAAGACGCAATTAAAGCCTCTGGCTTGGTCTCGTTTGTCCTGCGTGATGAACACGGTAACATCAAATCTCAAGAAGATCATAACTTGGTCGTGAGCGTTGGTCTTGCTTATATTGCAAGCCGTATGAAAGATGCTACCGCTACTGCTATGACACACATGGCTGTAGGTACTGGTACTGTTGCAGCTGCTGCCGCTAACACTACGCTTGGTAGTGAAATCGCTGGTTCGCGTGTTGCATTGACATCTACAACTATTGTTACAACTACCGTTGCTAACGATTCTATTCAATATGTTGCTACATTTAACCCTAATGTGGGTACGGGCGCTGTCACAGAAGCTGGTATCTTTAACGCTTCTGCTGCTGGCACTATGCTTGCTCGTACCGTATTCCCCGTGATCAACAAAGGCGCTCTCGATACTTTGACTATCACTTGGAAAGTCACTGTCGCCTAATTGATTAAGGAGCTCTTATGGTTGCTATCGTCACAAGAGAGTTAGGGGCTGCACCAAAGGGCTCCCCTTTAAGTAACTCTGAAGTAGATACTAACTTTATTAACCTCGATGAAGGTAAGAGCGAAAAATATACTGTCATCAAAAATATGACAGGTGGTACTATAACTCCAGGTACTGTGGTCTATATTACAGGTTCTACTGGAGCTAACGTTACCGTTGCTTTGGCAAGTGCAAGTTCTGAAGCTACTTCTAGCAAGACTTTCGCTATTGTCGTTGATACAATTCTAAATAACGAAACAGGTAGAGCAGTAAGGGATCAGGTTATTACAGGTCTCAATACCGCTGCTTACACCGAAGGTTCAGCAATCTGGCTAGGTACAACAGCTGGTTCAATTACAAACGTAAAACCAACACCACCTGACCACACTGTTTTCTTAGGTTATGTTGTAAGATCTCATGCTTCTGCTGGTGCAATTCTTGTCAAGATCTTGAACGGCTATGAAGTAGAAGAGTTGCATAATGTTCTTTTTACTGGCTTAACTAGCGGTGACGTCTTAGAGTATGATGCAGTTACAAGTCTCTGGAAGAATGGCTCTCCAACATCTACAAACACAGCTAATCGATTAGTTAAACGTGATGCTGGTGGTAATTTTTCTGCCGGTACTATCACTGCAGCTTTAAGTGGTAATGCTTCTACTGCGACCACGCTTCAAACTGCTCGTACTATCAACGGCACATCTTTCAATGGCTCCTCAAATATTACAACAAGTTCATGGGGTACGTCCAGAACTGTAACGATTGGTAATACAGGTAAATCTGTAGATGGATCGCTTAATGTTTCTTGGACACTATCTGAAATTGGTGCTGTTGCAGCGTCAACCTTAGGTCAAGCTAATGGTGTTGCAACTCTTGGTTCTGACGGTAAGGTGCCCTCTGCTCAATTACCCTCTTTTGTGGATGATGTTCTTGAGTATGCTAATTTAGGTAGCTTTCCAGTAACAGGTGAAACAGCTAAAATCTATGTGGCTTTAGACACAAATAAGACATATAGATGGAGTGGTAGTGCTTATGTGTACATCACTTCTGGTGCTGTCGATTCTGTCAACGGCATGACAGGCGTTGTTACTGTAAGCACTATTACTGGTAATGCAGGGTCTGCAACTGCACTGCAAACAGCTAGGAATATCAACGGAACACCTTTCAACGGTTCTGCTGATATTACCACAACTAGTTGGGGTGCCTCTCGAACTATTACTATCGGTAACACAGGTAAAGCTGTAAACGGTTCTGGTAACGTATCTTGGTCTTTAGCTGAACTAGGTGCATTAGCTCTTACAGGTGGTACTGTAACTGGCCCTATTGAAATTTCAACAGGTGCAACTAATGGTAATTATAATGAGGGTCTTAGACTTACTGCAGCTAATAACGGTTGGGCAGGTGTTACTTTTGGATCTACAGGTTTATCTGGTACGCCTACCAGTGGCTGGTTTGCCGCCAAGAATCCTACAAACCAGTTTATCATATCTCCTGGGACAAGTGATGCGACAGTAGGCTTACAGTTAAACTCTGGTGGAGACGCATTATGGCGTAATAGCATAATGCTTACTGCAAGTAATTATAACAGTTACTCGCCAACATTGACAGGTGAAAATGCGAGTGGCACTTGGGGTATCTCGATCAGTGGTAATGCCGCATCAGCTTCAACCGCCACTAACGTTGATGGTGGTACTGCAAGGATTAGCACCATTCGTGGTACTGATCAGATGATTGAAAACAATTACGGTGCATATCTACACATCGGTGGTTGGGGTATTGGCAGAACAGATAGCGCTGCAGTGCTTGTAAACACTGCTTATATGGCAGACATACTTGCATACTCAAGAACTATTAACGGAACTTCTTTCAACGGTTCTGCAAACATTGATGTAACTGAATGGGTACACTCTGGTAGGGATTTTCCAAGTGGCACATTAATCACTACAAACATTAATTATGCTGTTACGAATGGCGATCCGTTTGTGCTTGAGATTCGTGGTAACAGTTATGGTAATATTATACCTTTAGATTTGCTTTATCAAGGTTATATTTATTCAGATACAATTATAAACCACGGTGGTATCTCTAATGGTCTCAATATTACAGGGTTGGTTGCTATAAACAACGGTGGAAACTTATGTTTCTGGTTTCCAAGTCAGGGTTATTGGAATGGCTATAATGTAAAAGTTTATGTACCTTATGACGGCCGCGCTGTAAATAGAGTAACATCCATTACAGGTGTTGCAAAACCAACTACAGCTAAGCAGGTTGAATTGTCTTCACAGATACGTCAATCTTTACATAGCAGTAATTTTGGTTCATATGCATTACCTTTAAGTGGTGGCACTTTAACTGGTGTTACTAACTATACAGGTGATAATTATTCACGCTTTGGACCAAACTCATCTTGGGGTGCTTATTTACGAGTAGGCGGTAATGGCAGAGTTAGTACAACAGATGCAACAGTTGCAACAACAAACGGTAACTTGCACCTTGACAGCGCTAACGGTTCAAACATTTACTTGAATTATTACGCTGGTGGTACAGTATACGGTCCTGGCGGTGTAACAATGTTACATAGTGGTAACTGGTCAAGTTATGTGAGTTCTGGCATCTCTACAATTAACTACAATAATGATAGTAACAGTACTTATCAAATGTTGTGGGGTTCTGGTAACGCTATTTATGGTACTGGTGGCATTTATTGTAATCCTGCTACAGATATAATGTATGCATCACAATTCCAGGCAACATCTGATGAACGTCTTAAAACAAATTGGCGTGAGTTAGGTGAAGACTTTGTAAGACAACTTGCAACAGTTAAACATGGTGTTTATGATCGTCTAGATATTGATCTTACTCAAGTTGGTGTTTCTGCTCAGTCTTTGCAAAGAGTCCTTGGTGAATCCGTTAGTATCGGTCAAGATGGTATGCTGTCAGTTAACTACGGTAATGCCGCTCTTGTTTCTTCAATCCAACTGGCAATTAAGTTCGTCAAATTAGAAGACGAGTTATCTCAAATCAAAGAAAAATTAGGTTTAAAATGAACAATCAATATTTTGATGCTCTCATGAATGCAATCTCTAATCAGCGCAATGCAGCGCAAAATGAGGTTGTTACATTAACTGCTCAAAACGCAATGCTTCAAACAGAAAATCAAATGTTGAAAGCAGAGCTTGAAGAGCTTAAAAAGAAAGCGCAAGAAAATGAAACTGCGGAAGTGGTCAATCCTTAAAGCAAATGATTTGGATTTGTATATCTTGGGTATTTCCGAAGATGACATTCCAATCCTTTCCGGTAAGGTTGATCATTTTGAAGGTAACATTGCATATTGCGGTGACTTTTCATATGAGTTAGTGGATACGCCAGGTTATGATGACAGACTTGAAACTGAAATCACAGCTTGGCGTGTTACACAAAACATAACTCACTATGAATATTTAAATGATATTCCAAACCAGTGAGGTTATCATGAAGGAATTACTGGATATAGTAAAGTCAGTTGCACCTGGATTAGCTACTGTTTTAGCTGGCCCTGCAGCTGGTCTTGCTGTTAAAGTCATTGCTGAGAAATTCGGTGTTGCGGATACAGTTGAAGCTGTAACAGCTCATTTACAAGCTAACAGCGGTGATGCTTTAAAGCTTAAAGAAATTGACTTAGAACAATTCAAAATTGAAGTAGAAGACAGAAAATCTGCACGTGAAATGCAAATTGCTGCTTTAGGGCAAGATGATTGGTTTGCTAAGAACTTTCTTTACATCTTTACAAGTGTATGGTCTATATTTGCAATGGCATATTTTGGTTTTGTAACTTTTGCTACAGTCCCTGAATCTGGCATCCGAATGGCTGACACAATTCTTGGTGTATTAATTGGTACTGTTTTGACAGGCTTCTTTAACTTTTATTTCGGTTCTAGCAAAGGTTCTAGAGATAAGGATAACAAGTTAAAGGAACTGTTTAAATGAAACTTACCGAAAACTTTACGCTTGTAGAAATGACTAAGAGCGAGGCTGCGTTGAGAAATAATCTTGACAATACTCCTTCTGAATCTGAAGTCGTTAATTTAAAGATACTTTGTGAGAAAGTGCTACAACCTATCCGTAATCATTACGGAAAAGGTGTTAAGGTCAGTTCTGGTTTTAGAAGTAAACAAGTAAATGTAGCTATCGGTGGTTCTAAAAATTCTGATCATTGTAATGGTCAGGCTGCTGATATTGAAATTCCTGGTTTGTCTAATGCAGAGCTTGCAGAGTGGATTAAGGCAAATCTTAAATATACTCAACTTATTCTTGAATTCTATACACCTGGTGTACCTGACTCTGGTTGGGTTCATGTGTCATATATTCAAAATAATTTGAAGAAACAAGATTTAACAGCAATCAAACAAAACGGTAAAACCGTATATTTACCTGGCTTAAAAGCCTGATAAGGAAATTAAGATGAACATCCCATCCGTAACAAAACAAGAAACTGTTGAAGAAGTTACTGAAACGCCAACACCTGAAGTAACTCAAAATCTTGAAGTTACTGAGACTCCTGAAGTGACTCAAGATCTTGAAGTTACTGACACTCTTGATATTAATGATCAAGACAAACATGAGTCTGTTGAAGGTGCATTTACAGGTAGTGATCGTATTCCTGCAAACTGGAACATACAACCTACAGAAGATGGCATCGAAGCTTTTAATAGCACTTCTGGTAATCGCTTTAACGGTACTATTGCTGAATTTAATGCCAAACTGAAAGGTTAAACATGGCTGTAAACGCTGCCCAAGCTTCTGTGAAGACGGTTGCAGATCCGAATGCATCATATGAATCATTGAAACCCTTGTGGAACAAAAGCCGTGCCGTGTGCAGTGGGGAGCGTTTCGTCAAGGATTTTGATTCTACTATTGATGTGTTGCGATTTAGCAATCTGTTAATTCCGTTTTCACCATCAATGACTCAAGATCAATACAACTTTTACAAAGCTGAAGCTGAATTGCCAGGTATCACTGCACAGTTTAGTAAAATGCTTGTTGGTGGTCTTTTAAGAAAGAAACCAGTTCTGACATTGCCAGATAAATTGCCTGCTGATGTTTCAGACTGGATTTCTAATCGTTTTGGTAAAGACGATACTACGTTAACTGCTTTTCTTGACCAAGCTCTTTGGGAAGAGATTCAAACAAGTCGTGCTTGGGTTTTTGTTGATTACCCCGCAATTCCAGATGTTGAGAATTTAACTAAAGAGGATTTAAACAATTTCAAACCATATCCGATTATTCACAAAGCTGATGCTGTAATTAACTGGCGTGTCCGTTCTGATGCGTTTGGTAAAACAGTCTTAGATCGTGTTATTTTACGCGGTTATGAAGAAGAGTTTAAAGAGAATGAATTCCATCCTACTTATAGAGATACTGTTTGGGTTCACGAGTTAAATGCAGAAGGCAACTACCAAATTAGAAAGTTTGCCAGAGCTGATAAAACTACAAATGTGCCGGTAATTGCAGGACAGCAAACCGTTAGATATGAAGCCGAAAAAGTTTCATTTAATGAGGTATCTGTTGTAGTGCCGCTAGCGCATGATATGCCTTTAAAAGCTATTCCTGCTTGGCCTTTAAACGGCGCTATTGAGGCTCCAGAACCTTTACTTTCACCTATTATTGATAAAGAAATTGCTCTTTACAATAAGATCAGCCGTCGTAATCATTTACTGTACGGTGCATCTACATATACACCAATTATCATGTCAGACATGCCTGATGAAGATTTTGATGCTATTGTAGATGGTGGTCTTGGTACTTGGATTCGACTGCGTCAAGGTGATGAAGCTAAGGTTTTAGAAACACCGACTCAAGCTCTCGCCGATATGGACAGGGCTATCGCTGCAAGCATTGAAGAGATGGCACGCTTAGGTATCAGAATGTTGACGCCTGAAACTGCACAATCTGGTGTTGCACTTGAGCTTCGTAATGCTGCTCAAACAGCTCAGCTAGGTACACTGAATAATAAAATCAGCGCTGTAATGACCCAAGTCATTGCTTTCATGATTAATTGGAAGTATGACCTTGATATTAAAGCTTCTGATATTGAGTTCTCTTTATCTGCTGATTTTAATCCATTACCATTAGGCTCTGACTGGTTGCGTCTCGCTACAGAGTGGTATCAACAAGGTCTGATTCCTCGTTCTGTGTGGTTGTTTATGTTGAAACAAAACGACATGATCTCTCCAGACTATGACGATGAAGAAGGTCAACAAGAGATAAACGCTGACATGGCTATTCAAGCAAAAGCTATGGAAGATTCTCAAGACTATTTAAATAGCTTAAACGCACAAGGAGTTAATAATGGCAACTAAGAAACCTAGAATTGGTGGAGCCAGCGCAGACCCTGAACGCTCTAGAGCTATGATGGTAATAAGAATGCAAGTGGTCGACACACTATAGGTAGAGCCCCTAATATTGTTGGTGGCAAAATCTTGAAAGGTGTGCTAGGTTTGAATGTTTATGATATACCAAAACCACTCAAAAAACGCTAGTAAAGCTAAGCAAGCGCAATTTGTTAAAAGTGCAATTGCAAGCGACAGGAAGTTACTCTTATCGATGCCTTTAGGTAAAAGAATTAGAGAAAACTTTAAATAAAAGGAAAAACATGATTGTCAATGCTAATACTGCTATATACGACAAAGCAATAGATAGGGCGGCAATGATCCGCCTTTATGAAAGACGTTTGAATGGTAAAGTATCGGTTGTTCTTGATGGTCATGTTATCCGTGTAGATAAGCTGATCAGAGAAGCTAAGCTCTCACCAGCTGGTTTCAACCGATTAAGAGATGCTATTGATACTGAAATTCAAGGTACTTTTAAAGAGGTTTTTACATTAACAAAAAGCTCCTTATTAGACTTGGTTTCAGATCAAGTATCTTACGCATATCAAAACGTTGAAACGGTAATGGGTAAAATCTGGAAAACAGAAAGACCGCCTAAGCGAGTTTCAGAAGAAATCGTTTTAGAAAAACCATTACATGAAAATAGAACTCTTGCTCAGGGTTGGGCAGGTGTATCTATGAATGAAAAGAAAAGATTAGAAGCACTCATTCGAAAAGGAATTGCTGAAGGTAAGTCAGTGGATGAGATTGCTTTGGATGTTAGAAAAGGCAATATCCACAACATTACAAGATTTCAAGCTAGATCTCTTGTCGTAACTTCTATTACATCTGTAACTGCTCAAGCTGACCACAAGGTTTATGATGCCAACAAAAAGGCGCTCGCAGGGTGGCAGTATGTGGCCGTCTTGGACGCCAGAACCACGCCCTTGTGTGCGCACAGGGACGGGCATATCTACCCCATCGGGGACACAACCCACTTGCCTCCGGCCCACTTTAATTGTCGTTCTACAACAGTTCCGGTTACTAAAAGCTGGAGTCAACTTGGTGAATTAGAAAGCGTAGCTCAAGTACGTAAAGACAATCTTAAGAAGCTTTCGAAAGAACAAATTGCGTATTATGATGGTCAAACACCAATGCGTGAAGGTTACGATGAGTGGCTTAGAAGACAATCTCCTGACGTTCAATTAAGACACTTAGGTGACTATAAGAGAGTTGAGCTTTTCAGAACAGGTGAGCTAACTGTCGATCAATTCAGTAATCCGGAAGGTAATTCAATTGGTCTCAGAGAACTTAAAGCTTTAACTAGTGGTTATGACTTACCTGGTGATACTAAGAAGTTTGCTGCAGCTAAGCAGAAATTAGATTCTATGAGACTTTGGGGTACAAACCCTGATGATTTCATAAATTCTAATGAGTTGAAGAATACACTGATTGATTATTATCTGCTGCAATCTAAAGAACTGGATGGTACGTTGTCTATCACAAACTATAGAGGCATGCTGATTGGCACAAAAAGGTCTATGAAAAACCGTGTGTTGTCACAACCGCCTCGTGAAGATCAATTAAAGTTTAACCCTATTACAGGCAGATATGAAGACGTACGACTATACCAGCCAAATCCAGCTAGCCTTGCTAATAACCTTAGACTTGTTAACGAAAGTGACAAGTTACTCGATAGAGATAAACAATTCATTAATGAAGTTGTTGACAAGCTCGATGAGAAAATGAGTGTCAATGAGCGTGCTGTTGTCGCAGATAATTTAAGAATTGTCTTTGGCAGGTATCGTGATAACAAAGAGCCTTGGGCTAACTTTAAGGCTGTTGTACAGTCTCAAATTAAATTTGATGTGATGAACGTTTCAGACTTTATTGAGACACAGTTGAGACGTGACCAAGATGTGTTAAAGAAGCTGTTGCAAGACAATTATATTGATCCTGTTTTAGGTTCAGTGCAATTGGATGAGTTGCATGATAATTTCTTGTCAAATATTCGTGAAAAGAATAAATGGGAAGATTTTACAGCACCTAAAATCGCTTCTGAGTTAAGATCTGTGTTTGATTACAAGATACCGCCTCTATTAAAACAACGCATATCGGATAGAGATCTACAGCAATTTTATTTAAGATTTGCTCACAGACTTAGTCTTGCAGATACTCCAGATAGAGATCAGTTTGCTATAAGTCTAGGTAGAGATTTGTACAACATGGCTAATTTAAATGGCCATCGAAATAAATGGTACAAACTTGGTATGTCTTTACTAGACGCTAAGAGTAAGTTCTTTGAAATTGAAACCTTTGGTGTTCAAAAACGAAGAATGAAGAGTGCTCTGAGTGGTACATATTTTGGACCTTACTACGACACTGTCGCTTATAATATTCGTGTTACAGACCCTAGAATCCAGTCTTATGCAAAATTAACTCGAAAGGTTGAGCTTGGTTTGCGTGTTGCAGTGACAGAACCTAAGAACAAACTTGTGTTCAGAGAAGGTTTTAAAACATACTTTATCGATCAAGGTCGATTGGGTTTTGAAGACACACGTATACCAATCACAAGTACTAGTAGTTTTAGTGATTTCCCTGAAGAATTTGTTGATAAAGACATGGTTGAAGCTCTTAATTGGGCTGCTAACACTAAATACAAAGTTGACCAGGATTTCTTTGATTTTGTTCAAAAGCTTTTGTATTTTGAAGATGATAAGGGTAAGGCTAAATTTTACAATGAGCTTAACGAATATCGTAAATATATTGCCTCACGCGGTGATGCTTATGAGAGATTTAAAGCAATGGAATGGTTGCGTAAAAGTGATAAAGCTTTCAGTAACCATCCTTTTGTCGATCATCGTGCTAGGATCTACGACCGTGGTCTTATCAGTCCTCAATCTGGTGAAACCTTTAGACCATTTTTAAACACAGCTGAACTCAGATCTTTTAGTGTAGATGATTATGATAATCTTCAAGATCAGATTGGAGCTTTCTTAGGTGGCTTGGATGATTATTTAGAGGGTAAATTTAACTCTTTAACAATCACCGGTAGACAGAAGATTGCTGCAAGATGGCGTCCTGAAATTGTAAAGATCGGCTACCACATGCGTAGGGCTAAACCTGCTGACATTAGAGCAATTCTTGAGTCTGATTTGGTGTCAAGAATCGATGGAGAAGAGCAGGGTAAGTTTTTCAGATTTGCTATTGAAATGGCAAAAATTGATGAATTCTTAAAAGGCGATTACACACGTAACAGTCTAAAGAAATTATCAGACTATAAAATAGCTTTAGCATTGGAACAAGATGCTTCTTCTTCAGGCGCACAAATTATTGCTCTTACGACAAGAAATAAACAACTTGCAGAACTTAGCAATGTCATCCCCACAGACCAAAAGAAACGTCTGTATGATGAAATTGCAGGAGCAACTTTTAACGATCCTCGTTTCAAAATTATTAACCAGAAACTTGGACTGACTGAAAAAGATCTCAGAAAGGCAGCTAAGGCTCAAAACATGGTTACTTTCTATGGTGCTGGTGAGAAGACTGGTATTTTAAACGTAGAAGGTAAATTGTCAAAAGTGCTAGGTAAAGACGGTAACACACTAGTGGTTAAAGCTGCTGACCGTGATACTGTATTGAATGAAATTAGCGCACGTATTGCAAGATATGAAAAGTTTGACCCAGAGACGGCTGAAGAGCTTCGAGATCTTAGACAAAATGTAAGAGACATCTTTAACAAAGGTATTGACCCTGGTGATTCAATTCTTGATCAACTTTACTTCTTAGAGCCTAAAACTAAAGATTTGGTTGAAAAACTTTCACACTCTTACAATCGAGTTGTAACACCTGATGATTTCAAAAGTATTGCAAAGATTATGAGCGAACAGCTTGCTGATCAAGTTCCAATTTTGAAAGATTTCACAAGATTTTTCGGAAGGCTTGCTGAAGAATATCTATCAACTGCTAAACCTAGTAATGCTGATTTTGATTGGAAGTCAATTGCAAAAATTGCATTAAGGGGTGAAAAGACTAAAGGGTATGTTTTACCTGATAGTGTTAGCAAGATATTAGGTCTAACACCTGGAGAACCTGTATCTGAAAAGATTCTCAAGCGTTTTGGCTTCTATAAACCTGGTAGCAATCTTGTAGACTTTATTACTGGTGTTGCTTCACCTGAGGCAAGAAGAACTGGTGGTAAATTCTTTAAAGTAGATTTTACAGTACCTACTATAGATATTGAAAATGCAGCGTTAGGCAAGGAAGTTAAACTGTCAGAGGTTGAACTGTTTTATGCTAACAAACTGCCGAAGAGTTGGACCAACGTTCCTTGGGTAAATTTTGATGGTAAGATTATTGAACAAAACTTTACGCAACAGTTTGAAGAACGTTTGCGATATAAAGATAAAGACGGTAATTGGACCACAAACATTTTACAAGTACCACAGAAGACAGATGCTACTTGGTGGGAGCAAGCGATAAATAAATCTGGAAAGATTAATGACATTGCTGACGCCACTAAAGCAAGAACAGCTTTTGCCGTGAATGGTAATCATTCTAATGATGCTGTTATTGTTAAGCGCTTTCATATTTGGGGTTCTAAAAATGGTGTGCCCACATCCACAATTCATGATGCTTTCTTTGCAAATGCAGCTGACATGCTAAAAGCTAGAAGTGCTCTACGCGAGATTTATGCTAAAACATTAGATCGAAACGTTATTAAAAGCACACTAGATGAAATGCGTGCAAGAGGTCTTTCCAAAGAATCTTATGACAAATATCTTAACGAAGCTATTGAGCTAGGTTTAATACCTGTTGTAGGAAGGTCAAGAGTTGGTGGTAGGTTGTTAAAAGATACTGATATTCTAACTACCCGTGACATTTTGAAAGAAGTCCCTAAAGGATTTACAAATGATTACGGATGGTATGGAGTTGGTTGACCAGACCCCGTTAAATTAACCCAGGTCAGAAGTTGATTATTATATTGACTTCAAAAACAAACAATAAATAAGGATTGTATCCTTATTAAATTAATTTGAGTTGTACTCACAAGGAAATCAAAATGTCTGATAATCAGAACAAAGATGGTGAAAATAACGCCAATCAAAACCAAAATCAAAACGATGACGACAATCAAAATCAAAATCAGAACAACAATGTCCCTGATATTGATAAAATTGTTCAAGAGAAAATTGACGAGCAACTGAAAGATATCAAGGCTAAACTTGATAAAGCTTACGGTTCTCGCGATGAAGCTCTTGCTAAGGTCAAAGAGTTTGAAAAGAAAGAACGTGAAGCTGAACTGAAGCGCTTGCAAGAAGAAGGTAAACACAAAGAAGCCTTTGAAATGCAATTAGCTGAAGAGCGCGCTGCACGAACTGCCGCTGAGAAACGAAATATTGAGCTGACGCGCGATATTGATGTTCGCAGTGCGCTTACCAATCAACCCTTCCGTAGCGACAACGCCTTGGAAATGGCATACCGTGAAATTGTTGGTCAGCTTGTTCAAAATGAGCAAGGTGTCTGGGTTCACAAGACTGGTTTGAGCATTCGTGATTACGTCAAAGCTTTTGCTGAAAACGATTCTAACTCTTTCCTTTTCAAAGTTAAAGCATCGTCTGGTTCTGGCAGTTCTGGTGTCAACACTTCAAACAATACTTCTGAAAAGAAATCGCTCTTCGCGATGTCTCAAGAGGAAGTTCTTGATATGGCAAGAAAAGGTAAACTGAGAAAGTAAACCTTTCTTTAATCAAATCTTAAGGATTTAAAATGACTGCTAAAACAAACCTCGCTGGTGCTGATCAGTTCGTTCTGCAAGAAGCTATTAGTGCTTATTCTGACGAAGCCTACACCAATGCTAAGAAACTGTCGGGTACTGGTATTGTGGGTTCTAACCCCGATATTGACACTTCGACTGAGACCTTTGTCGGTCAAGTTCGTTGGTACAAACCTCTGAACCCTACCATTAACGTTGCTTCGTTGACCGATGCTGCTGATGGTAACAAGACTAACTATGCTTCTGACTACCTGAACTATGTCAAGACCGTTCGTACGCATGGTGCTGAAAAAGTGAACATGCAACAAGTGGTTACACAAGTTGATGGTCTGGCTAAAGTTGGTCGTGATTTCGCTGAGACTCGTGCTCAAGATGAACACAATGCTATTCTTTCGATTCTGAAGGGTGTGGCTATCTCTGAAGCTCTGAACGGTGCTGCCGCTGGTTCGGGTTCTGCTGGTCTGGGTGGTCAAAACTTTGACAATGATCCTACTGACAAGCGTTATGGTTTCTATGTGGACTTAGGCGCTGCTAAGACGGTTTCCGATGCGACTTCGGCTGTCCAAGGTGCTGCTCGTGCTCAAGCTTTCTTGAACGCTTTCGGCATGGCTTATAAAGACTACGAACCTGAATTTGCTTATTTAGTGACCTCTCCTGAAGTTATGGCTTCGTTGCGTTCTGCCAATCTGGTGGATCAAGATACTGTTACTGACGGTAGCGTTACTTTCAACACCATTTTCCAAGGTAAGTTCCGCCTGATCCAAACTCGTGCTGCTCAAGGCATGTCCACCAGCGAATTGACTAAAATCAATACTGGTGCAGGTGTTGATATTGTTGGTACTAAGACTTCGTTCATTGTGCTGCCTGGCGCTCTGGCAATGGAAGCTTTGGCTGTGCCAGATCAAGTGGAAATCACCCGTAACGGTAACGCTTACAAGGGTGGTGGTTCTACCTCTATCTGGTATCGTTGGGGCTATGTCATGCACCCAGCTGGTTACAACTGGGCTGGTTCGCAAGAAGGTTTCCCTGGCGATGCTGATTATAAGAAAGTGTCTGTCAACGGTACTCCTACTGTGCTGACTGCTGCTGCTGATGGTCTGGCTACCACCTCTGGTACCTGGACTCGTAAGTCTGCTTCTGCTTTGAGCTTAGGCATTCTGCCTATCTTCCATAGTTAATTTGGGAGATACTTATGGCAATCGCAAAAGGGACAAACTCTTACGTAACGGTTTCTGAAGCGGACGCCTACTTTGCTGATCGTCTTGATGTTGCAGCTTGGGCTGATGCTCCTGAACTTGAAAAAGCTAAGGCATTGGTTACAGCTACATCTTATCTTGATTCTCTGGAATGGGTAGGTGCTGCCATAAGTGATGCTCAATCTTTAGCTTTTCCAAGATATGGTAGCTACTTCGACCCTAGATTGGGTTTTGATGTCACAATGGATGGCATTGCAATTCCGTCTAGGATCATAAGTGCTACATACGAGCTTGCTTATCATTTCCTGAATAATGATGGTTTACTTGATGACACTGGAAGTGTTAAAGACATTTCTATTGGTCCAATCAGATTAACTGGAATTAAAACAGCAAATGGTTTACCAGGTAATGTCCGCAGGTTAATCCGTCCTGTGTTGTTGAATCGAGGTTCTTCAGCATGGTGGAGGGCTAACTAATGAGCTATAAGTCTTTGATAAATTCAAACCTTGTCAAAGCCTTCAATCTCGTTAAAGACTTAGCAGAAGATGTTGTGTTTGTTAGAAACAACGTGACTGGTTTTGATTTTGGAACTGGTCAGGTTGAATCTACTGCATCTCAAAATTTAATTGTAAAGACTATAGTAATAGATTCTGAAAAGAAATCTAAAGAACATAATGCCAATAAAAAGCATGTTATGTTTAAAACTAAAGATCTTGGCGATGTTACAGCATACGATCATCTGCTTATTAATGGCGTTATTTGGAAGCTCGGACCTGTAGTTAAGAATAGTGGTTTCATTATTCTTGCAGAAATTTATAAGGAGGTTTAATATGGGAAAATATGAAAACCTTCAGAATAATATATTTTCTGTATTTAATAGTAGCCAATGGAAATCTGAAAACATAAAAACATTTCCTGTTAACTATATTCAGTTAAATGCTGGTAATGAATTTATAAAGGTTTCTATCATACCTAGTGGAAAAGGTATAAATGCGCATTCAGTATCTGGAATCTTAATCATTGATATATTTATACCTGCAGGGAATGGGCCTAAACGCGCTTCTCTTATTGCAGATAAGCTTGATCATTATCTTGTTGGAAAGAGTTTTTCCACACAAGATGGTAACACTCAATTCATCCAAAACAGTTCACTTGATTTTAAAGGACTGGATAAGGATAATGAGTCCTTGTTTAGATCAAGTTACACAATCCCTTTCACTTTCTTTGGAGTAATCTAAAATGGCTCACATTTCTTCTATCGGCGCTGGCATGTACTCTGACTTGGCTGTCTCTACGCCTGTCACGCCTCTTTCTGCTGCTGCCTTGGCTGCACTCGACACTGCTGCTGAATTCCAAGCTCTCTTCGCTACTGAAATTGAATCTGTTGGTGGTACTAAGGCCGCTAACAGTTTCGTTCGTATCAAGAACGTGCGTGAATTCCCCGCAATGGGCACTCCGCCTAACGTGGTGAACGTGCCTGTGTACGGTTCGGCCACTTCTCAACAGATTCAAGGTCAAGCTGATGCTCCTTCTATGGAAATCACCTTGAACTTCGTTGCTGCTGAGTGGGCTAAAGAAGCTGGTAACATTCTGGGTAACATGGTGGGTGACGGTAACCAATACGTGTTCCGTTTTGCTCTGATGAACTCGGAATCGACTGGTTCTGGCGCTACTAAGTACGCTTCTACTTCGGCTGGTCTGGGTACTGTTCAAAACAGCCAGTACTACTGGATTGGTAAGCTGGAAGCCCTGCAAGTGACACCTCAGCTGACAGATGCAAACACTGCCACTGTGACTATCACTATTCAGTCTGACTTCTACGGTGCTTACACTGTCTAATCAGTAAATTGTTGGGGAGTATCTCTGTCGCGAGAATACTTAAATGATATTGCTACTTAAGGCGTCCCCAATTTATTAAAGAATCATCATGGATCAAGATAATCAAAAACCTTTTAGCCAAGGTTATGTGTTGAGGACCACGGCTAAACATATGCGAAAGAGTATTGATATCAGCATTCGAAAGACATTCGAAAGAGTGCCTGAATTTGCTAATAATCAAGCTAAGTCGCAAGAGGTTTTCAAAACTCTCGCATTTTTACATACAATGAGGAAACAGCTAGATGACTTCCAAGCTAGTAATTCCGAAAATTTCAAAGGTGAATAATATGGCAGAAGGTATTAAAGGTCTGGTTGGTCGTAAGATGACCAAGACTTACAAATTCATGGGTGAAGATGTCAAGATTTCGAAACTGAGTGTTTCTGAAGTCATGGAAATTCAAGAACGTGCTAAAGAGTTGGAAAACAACGATTCTGCAGGTCTTGAAGTTTTGAAGACTGTTATCACAGCATCTGTCGAAGGCGCTAAAGAGCTGTCTGACGAAGACTTCAAGAATTTCCCTATGGATGAGCTGTCCAAGCTGTCTGCTGAAATTATGAAGTTCTCGGGCATCGGTGCAGAACAGGGAAAATAATTCTTTCAGATGAAGATCTGTCTATTTATGAGATAGCTTTTCATCTGAGAATGCCTGTTTATAAATTGTGTCAAGAAATGACATACGAAGAGCTTAAAGGATGGTTCAATTATTTTGAACAAAGACCGTATGGTTGGCGTGACGATGATAGAACACATAAACTCCTTCAAGCGCAAGGTGTTAAAGAAAAACCTTGGAAAGTATTTCATACATTGGATGCGATTTATAACAGACCTGCAAAAGAAGGTTTCAACCCTTCTGCTTTCAAAGCTTCTACAATGTTCCACAAAATGCTTAAAGCTAAAGGTGGTGATAGAGTTAATTATGATTAAAATCAAAGTTAATCTAGATCTAGCTAAACAGTTTGAAGCTGCTGTGGCAACTGAGAAAGCTAAACAACTAAATTCAATAGTTGAAGCTCTTAAAGATGCTACACCTGTTGATACTGGTTTTGCCAGAGATAGTTGGAAAACAGATGGTAAGACCATCACGAATGATGCAGATTATATTGATGAACTTAATTCGGGGCACTCTAAACAAGCTCCTTCTTATTTCATTGAGCAAACATTGTTAGCACAACCGGGTGTACTTCCCAGTGGAACAATCGTAAGGTCAAAATGACCGACTACCCGCTAGAGAAATCTGGCGGGTTTTATTTTGTGTTAGAAAGGCTACTATGTCCGGTATTTTAATCGATGTCGATACTAGAGCCGAATCAGCTAAACGCGACTTGCAAGAGTTGAATCGTAACTTAGCGGCTCTTATCAAAAACACAAGCGCAACTGGCGCTTCTTTTAATAAAGTAAAAACAGACAGCTTTAGGAATGTAACTAAGGATATTAACTCAGGTATTAAAGCTTTTTCAGCTTTTAGAGATTCTGGTGTTAAATCTGTAGGTGCTGTCGATAGCTCAGCTTCAAGTTTGAGCAAAACATTAAATAGCGTTAAAAACAGCGCTATTGCTTTAGGCTCAGCGTTTTTAGCATTACGTGGTGTTAATGCATTTAACAAAGCTGCTGACGATCTTACGAATATTCAAAACAGATTAAAATTAGTAACTAACGAAGCTGATGAATTAATTCGTAAACAAGTTCAGATTTATAACTTGTCTAAGGAGACTCGCTCTTCCTTTGCAAATACAGCTAGTACTTTTGTTGATTTTTCCAAAGCATTGCAGAACACGGGCACTAGCCAAGAAAAGATTTTAAATGTGGTTAGGACTATCCAACAGGCCTCCACAATTTCTGGATCATCTGCTGAAGCTATTAACGGCGCAATGATTCAGTTAAACCAAGGTATTGCATCTGGCACTCTTCGTGGTGAAGAACTTAACTCTGTGATGGAGCAGATGAAATACTTGGGTATTGGTTTGCAGCAAGTATTAGGTAAGAATGCTGGTGAGCTTAGGAAATTTGCTGAAGAGGGTAATCTTACAACACAAGTGTTGTTAGAGTCTCTTGAGAAAATGGCAGCTCAGACACAGGCTGATTTCAATAAAACGTCTTCTACAGTTGAAGGTGCCTTGAATAGGATGAAGTCTGCAGTTTCTTATTCTGTTGGCGACTTCAATAAGTATTACGGTATTTCTGATAAGTTTGCTAATAGACTCAACGCTGTTACAAATGGTATTGAAAAGGCTAATACAGGCTTGACAAGTGGAATCTTTGTTCTTAAAGAATCTATTAAAAACTATATCAAGCAGTTTGACTTGTTTGATGCTGTTGAGTTGACTGTAAAGGCAGCGCTTAAGCTTGAAATATCACCTTTAGAAGTTTTTGATAAGTACGAACAATATAAGCAAATCAAATCCTATCTTGACAAGTTTCAAAAGTTTATTGGAAAAGATCAAGAAATCAAGATTAAAACAAAACTGACAAGACCTGAAGGTGTTGATGCACAAGCTCTGTCAGATGATCTTGATAATATTAAAGCACCTAGCACAAAAGGTTTGAGACAGATATTATTAGATCTGCGCTCTCTGGCCTATGAATTAGGTCGAACTGTTTATGTAACCTTTACAAACATTTTGAAAATTCTGCCAACGGTTTTAGGACCAGTTGTTAGTCTTGTCACAAGTGTTACAGAATCTATTAGGAACTTTGCAGCTGATTTAAATGCTGCAACCTATGATGCAATTACACCTTTCACAAGAAGTCTGCAAGCTGTTTTAGAGCCATTGTCAGGCTTTTTATTAGGCGACACAGCGTTAGAGCGTAAATGGGTTAATCTCTTTAGATCTGATTCTATTGAATCTTTTGTGTCTAACTTGCGAGAGCTTAATGATGTCAGATCTCGAATCAAGTTCGATGACACAGCTTATGCAATCAAACAAGCTGAGAAAGAGTTTGATGCTCTTTTAAGACCTATCGAAAGTGTTTTAATTTCATTAAACCTTTTAGATAATAGATTATTTAAGATCAGTTTCTTTAACTTAGATGTTGCTGCCAAGTATCTTGAAAACATCTATCGTGTAGTGACCAGACTCTATAAAGATCTTTTGGCTACAACTGTTGAACCAATTATCGCTAGAGTTTCTAACAGAATTAAGCTGATCGGTGAAACACTTAATGATATTGTTACTGACTATATCACTGAAGATTATGGTAGTAAGATTGGTCTTGCACTCACGCAAGGTATTGTAAAAGCTTTAAAAGGTATCAGAAACCTAATTAAGCAATTAGGTAGCGAAGATTCAATTTTTGATCAACTGCTTGATAAATCTTTTGCCGATAAGATAATTGGTGTTTTGAAAAAGACATTAGTAAATCTTGCTAGCTTTGTTAAAGGATTTTTCAGTGGTGTTTTTGAAGGTATTGTCGATTCATTCTCTCCAAGTCTTTTTACGAAAACGTTTAGAAAGATTGGCTATGCTTTTGCAAGAGAATTTGACACATATAACTCTATTGTTCTTCGTAATGCTTTAAGAGCTCTTAACAGTATTTCTGATTATAAGTTTAAGTATTTCTTTGATTTCGATAAAACTTCTATCGATAAAATGAAGTACTACATGCTAGATACATTTGAGGCTATTCTTGAATATACTACACTTAAACTTGTAAAAGTTGAAGTTGCAATTCACGGTTTTGCAAGACGTGTTAAAGATATCTTCTTTGATATTTATGATGCAGTTGTCGGCCACTCGTACTGGCCTGATATGATTGATGGTGTTGTTGATTACACTAGCAATTTGTTTAATTCTACACCTGTCTTGGAAAGATTTAGCAATTTTGTAAAGAGGATTTTCAGCAATCTGTATAAAACCGTCACAACAATGGGTGGTGGTTTTGGTGAGGCTGTTGGTAATTTAGTAACTGAGATTGAAAAGATTGATTGGTCTCGTGCTTTTGAATCTTTACGTAACAGTATTGGAGCTGCATTTATTGCAGGTTTTGGTTTACTGTTTGGCGGAACAAAACTCAAACTTTTCGCTGTTAGTTATTTCTTATCAACGTTTAACGCGACTGTTAATGGTGCTTTAGGCGCTTTGTTACCTTCTATTGCAAATGCTGCAAGCGGTAGCATCTCTGTGATTGCTAAGAATGCTGCAAAAGGCCTTTTATCCGCCGTTGATATCTTTGTGCAAGAAGCTCCTGCGATCTTGTCTGGTATTTTATCTGCAGTAAGCCCTATTGTTGAGACAATCTCTAACACAATCTCTCAAATACCTATTCTTGGTGCCTTGCTGACTAACAATCTAGTTAGTGCTCTGCTTCTTGCAGCTGGAGCTTTTGCGATCTTTGCTGAAAATGGCTTAGATAAATTAATGGAAGCTTTCTTTGGTAAAACAAACAAGAAGGGTGTAAAGTCCGATGGTGTTGTTGATTATATCAAAGCAATATTCACCCAAGGCGCTGCAAAAGTTGATACATCTAAAAGCATAATTGACTTATTATTCCCTAGTAAGAAATTAGCTGTTGCCGCTGCTGCTGCATTTTCCACAGCGCTCCTTGATAGTGTTTCTATATTTCAGGCAGCATCTTTAGGTATTCCATTGCTTGGTTTTGCAATCTTTGGAAAAGACGGTGGTGGTAAGTTTGCAACCGAAGCTGAGCGTTTCGTAATCAGACTTGTTAAAGATGCATATTTTGCTGGTTTAGATTTCTTAAAGAGTAGAGTTGCTGGTGATAGTATTGTAGCAACAATGCTTGATAAGCTCAGTTTTTCCGGTAGTTCTACTGAGAAAGCTAGATCTAGACTCTCCAAAGCTTTCGGTGTGTTCAGCTCTGACTTCAGACAACTTTTTGTAAATCTTCGCGACAATGCAGATGATTACACAAAAGGCAATAAATCACTGTTCCAGACAATCTTCACAGAAAAAGATATTCTTGGCAATGGTTTTGTAATGAAAGGTAAAGATTCTAAAATAAAAGAATCCTTACAAGATGTTTTTAAAGAAATTGGTAATATCAAAATCGGTTCGAAAAACATCAGCGAATACTTTACAACAATTAGTTCGGCGTTCACCAACGGATATGCCAAAGTAAAAGATAACTATAAAAAGAGCAATCTTTTAGAAGTTATCAGCACAAATGCGAAAGAGATCTTTAGCACAATTGCCACGAATAGCAGACGTGCCTTTAGTTTAATTGCGGATGGTGCTTTATTACTCGTTAGCTTGTTAAAGAACAAATTTGTTTTATTTGCCGGTTTAGTTGGTGGTTTTACAGCTACAGCGTTTGCTGCCTCTGATGCCGCCACCGCTGTTGGAGAGTTAGGTTCAACATTCGGAAAGATACTTATACCTATTGTTGCTATAACAGCTGCGTTGACAACCTTTGGTGTTATTGCAAGATCTGTAATGGCTTATGGTAAAGGTAAATCTGCTTTTGAAGCTAGTGTTCTTGGTGGCGATTTTGACTCTAAACAAGCAAAGCGCAATGCTTCTGAACTTTCGAAGTTTATGTCAGAGTTTGACAAAGGCGCTAAAGAACGTAGAAAAGCTTTTGAAGCAACCCATAAGAACGAATTAGCTGAACTAATCAAAACGCAAGAAAACAATATTGCTGAAGCTGTTAAGAAGAACCCTAAAGCAGGTTATGGTGAAGTTCTTCGTCAAACCGCTTTGATTGATCGTACGGCATTTGATAGACAACAGAGAGATGCTTTTGATAAAGCTGAAAAACAACGCTTAGCTGCTGACATGGCAACCCTAACAGCTTCTCAGAAAGCTAGAACTGAGTTTGAACGTGAAGAAGCTTTGAAATCTTCTAAACGCGGTGCCAGAGCTGCTGGTATTGAGGCTGTAAAAGATTATCTGTTACAAAGCTATCAAAAGGCTAAGACTGCGGTTAGTGGCTTTGTTGGAGCTTTAGCAGCTGTTGTTGCAAGCCCTGCAATGGCCGCATCTTGGTGGACTCAGAAAATTCTGGCGCTGGCTGCATATACAAAGGCTAATATTGTAACTGAGACAGTCACAGCTAGGTTGACTCTTGCTAATAAGGCTCTTGCTGAATCCTTTGCATTGCTTAAACTTGGCCAGTATACACAAGGTTTGTTAGTTCTCGGTGGTGCTATGAAGACCATCTTTACAACATCTGTTGGCGTTACCATAGCTAGCGGTGTTGCAAGCATTAAAGGTCTTTGGGCAACTCTCAGGACTACAGGCACTGTTGCTGGAATTGCAATGAAAGGCTTAAAAGGTCTTTGGAGTCTTCTTGGCATGTTGTTGAAGCCATTGATGGCGTTGCTCAAACCGTTTGCCCTAATTGGTGCAGGTATTACGGTTGTCGGTGCTTTAGGATTGTGGTTGTTTGGTCCAGGAAATTCCTTTATTTCTAATATTGAATGGGCTTACGATAAGATTCGTTCTTTGTTTGGTTTAGGACCTTCTACAAAGGGTGGAAGACAAGTTGAAATTAGTCAAAACTTAAACACTAGAAGGGTTGATAGTGTTCAGTTTGATTTTTCACAAGAGCTTTCAAGAATTGACTTTAGCAAATTAAGTTCTCCTCAAGTTGCAGTTCTGAAAGATGTTGGTGCTACTTTTAAAGAAAGTATTGATCAGCTTGAAGCTTCGTTTGAAAAACAAGGTTTCTTGACTGAAGAGCAAATATCTGCAGCTAAACAACAAGCTGAGGAAGTTAAAGGTATATTACTAAGACAACCTGCTGTTGCTGAACAAGATCTGAAAACTAGGATTGGAAACTTTACTGATGAGATCATGGCTGTTGATAATAGTCTTTGGGCTATGTTCAAACGCTTTGTTAGTTATACACCAATCTTAACACAAGTTGAAGATGAAGCCTCAACAGTTCAAAAGACCTTTAACTATCTTGTTGACTCGTTCACTAGTTGGCCAGCTGTAATTGGAAGTGTGGTTGGTTTCTTCTTAGGTGGTCCTTTAGGTTCAGCAATTGGTGCCTCGATTGGTGCTGCAATCTCTGCAGTAATTGACGGTATTAGCTACGTATTGTCTAGCACTGCTGACTGGGTTGATGAAGTTACCGGCATTTCAGCTTTCTTCAATCAACTTGGAGATTCAATTTCTAAGTTCTGGAATCTTGTTGGTGGTTTTAAAGGTATTGGTGAAATCTTAATATCCCCTATCACATCGTTCTATGAAGATTTTAAGAATGCTTTCAGTGTAAAACCATCTGATGCTCAGAAGCAAGAAGCCGCATTCGTGAAAGGTGTTTCAGCAAACTTGTCAGCATACGGTGAGTATTTACCCGCTGAGGTTGCAACAGTAATTAACGGTGCATTCAATGAATACCAACAAGCGTTTAAACAACGTGAGGCGTTAATTAAACGTGGTTATACTGGTATCGAAGAAAAGACTTATGCTGAATTCCAAAAGAAATTAAACGCTGCTGATTCCAGACTTGGTGAAACAAGAGCTAGATATGCACAGTTTGCTAAAGTGTACGGTGACTTTGCTGAAGAAGAATTCAAGATTAAGACTTTCAACAAAGAGATGCAACAATTGTCTTCTGAAGTTAAGACGCTGCTTGATTTAGATGTTGGTAAGTTTACTGAGCAATTCATTGGAAGTCCTTCTGATTTTAAACAACTTAAACAGTTTGTTGAAGAGGCTAAGAGCCTTAAGTATCAGAAAACCCGAACATTTACAACTGATGCAAGAAATGCAATAAGCCTTCAGGAAGAGAATCTTAAGAATCGTGCTAAGGCTTTGCAAGAACAAGCAAAAGCTGAAGCTAGGTTTGAAAGCAATCTTGAGTTTAATATTAAAGTTACTGGCATTGATGCTACTGTTGATGACTTGAGAAGGGTTGGCTATGAGAGTGAATCTTCGCTCCAATTATTCAACGCTGCATCTCAAGAGATCTTTAAGATTCAACAAGCTATCCAGGAAGCTATTAACAACGACAAAGCTCCTGAGTATATCAGAAAGTTGTATGAAGAGTTGGGTCAAAAGAAGATTGATGCAATTACAGCATCTTTCACCTCTGCTGATTTCTCTCAAATCAACAAACGTTTGCAAGCTATTGGTGTTGATCAAATCACTGGTGCACAGTTTATCAACTTCTCTGAGTCTGATGCTAAGAACATTGCTTCTAGAATTGATAAAGTAAGAAATGCACAACAAGAACTTGTAAATGCTTCTAACTCTGGTAAGCCTTTTAGTGAACAGATAGATGCCCTTAGAGTTCTTCAAGATGAGATCAGGAAGACGAAGCTTGCTATAAAACAAACAGTTGGTGCTCAAGTTGAGGCTGCTGTTGCTGCAGGTGGTAATGCTGCAGAAGTTGCAAGTAAGATTGCTCAGATTACTGGTCAAGAATTACCCAAGGTGGCTTCTACTAATTTGAAGTCTTTGAGCAGGTATAATCAGTTAACAGCAGAAAGACTTTCTTTAGAAGGTAAAAATGCTGCACTGTTAGGCCCTGATGGTAATTTAAGCATTGCTAATAATGCAACAGCGCTTGTTAACAACCAGCGTAGATTGCTCGAAATTGACGATGCCTTAGCTAAACTTGAAGAACGTAACACCTTTACATTTGACTCTTTAACATCGTCTTTGTCTACATTTGGTGTTGAGCTTGATAAATTCAGTTTTGTTGGTTTGAGTGCTGGATTGCAAAGAGAATTGATTGGTATTGGTAAAGCATTAGAGCTGTCTCAGAAGAAACTTTCTGAACTTCCTGCTGAAAAGATGACTGGCCCTGCATTTGATAAATTGCTTGCCGATCAGCAAACCAATATTAATAAAGCTGTTAATATTCTTGAAAAGAGTACAATTAAATCTGGAACTCAGATTTCTGAAATTCTTTCGAATATTGGCATTGAAGCTTTAAATACAATTTCTGATGTTACTTTAAAGACTCTTTTAGGCTTATCTACTTCTGTAAATAAAGAAAAAGTTAAGCTTGCAAAATCGTTTGACATTAATACACCAAAAGGTTTACAAGATTATTTAGATGGTGTTAGAGCTTTGACAAAAGCTGAGAAAGCTTTAAAAGAAGCTGCTGAGGATGCTAACCAGACCTTACAGACTAGGTTTAACTCTTTCAACGAAATGTTTAAAACCAGTCTGACTGAGATAGATTTTATGTCTGTTGGTTCTAGTATTGGATTAGCGCTTGGCGATGCTGCTAGATACTTTAAACGTGAACTTGAAAATGTATTTAAGACAGGTAAGACTGCTGCAGGTCAGACAGGTGAAGCCTTTGTATTGGCATTAGATCAGTTACAATCGCGTGGTGTAGTGTTTACTTTCCTTGCAGAGTATGCTAAAACATTACGTGAAGTAACTTACGAAGGTGCTAAGGCTGGCTTTGATCGATTAAAAGCAGTTGCTCCTGATCTTGCTTTTGAGTTTAAAGATTTTGCAAAGATAGACGCTGCAAGAAGACGCGCGTTGGCCACCCAAGGGGCACAGCTATCCCTGCTCGAAAAAGCAGCAGAGTTGCCCAACCTGAGCGAAGGAATGGCCGAAGTTTTGAACAACTTCAAGCCAGGGGATGACATCAACGCAACCTTGGATAAATTCAAGGCTGTATTCTTAGCAGAAACTAAGACAACTTTTGAAGATTTCTTAAAACAAGCTGGCAATCCTCAATTAACAGCAACTGAAGAAAACACTAAAGCTCTCAAAGAGTTGACTGCTGCATACACAGGTAAACCTGTATCGGATACTGTAAGTGTTGGTGCTAACTTACCTAAGCCACAAGCTGTAGGTAATGTTAAAAGCGACGTTTACAAGAATCTGGAAACAGCGCGAACTGGAGTAGCTGTTTCAGCTAGTCAAGCTGCTATGGCTACTGGTACTTTGAGAGACCAGATAAGAATTGCCGGAAAAGGCTCTTTTGATACTGAAGCTTTAAATCTTGCATCACAAGAGACGTTAGTTCAAGTTAAAAGACTTACTGATAATTTGAGTAATGCTCAAGCGAGTTTATTGACTGCTAATGAAGAAGCTAAGCCTAAACTCCAAATGGATGTGTTGCTGTATAAAGCTGCTCTTGATGACCTGGCAACAGGTATTAAGGAACGTGCTTTTGCTGCAAAACGTGCCGGTGAAGAGTTTTCAAACAGCATGATTTCTGGAATTCGTTCTGCATTGTATGGATATCTTACAGGTCAAGCTGAAGATGATAAGTCTATATTTAGGACATTCTTAGATTCATTGTTGCAGACATTTACCTCTACGGTAATAAACAGCTTTATTAATGGCTTGTTAAATCCGTTAACAGGTAAAGATGGCATTCTTACACAGACATTCCAAAACTTAGGTGCAAGTATCTTTACGCAGTCTGCTGGACTGACAGGTGCAAAACCTGCTGAAGGCCAAGGTACTGACTCTCTCAGTGGAATGTTATCTGGTATTTTTACAAGTCTTTTAAGCTTCTTTGGCATTCAAATGGCGTCAGACGCTCTTGCTTTAACACAAGAGCAAGTTGCAATGGGTTATTATGGCACATTGTTGATTGCAATTCCAACTGCCATAACAGCTTCTACTACAGCCATTGTCACTGCAATTGCAAGCGCTGCAAGCACAATTGCGTTATCTAATGCAATACCGTTTGCAACAGGCGGATACGTAAGCGGTCCGGGTACAGGTACTTCTGACTCTATTGCAGCTATGCTGTCCAATGGCGAGTACGTCATAAATGCAAAAGCTACCAAAGCAGCATTTCCGTTGCTTGAAGCAATTAACGCAGGTAAGATACCTAAGTTTGCTGAAGGTGGTTTAGTATCTACGGACATTCTCACTGTGCCTACTGCTATGCCTCAGAGTTCGATTGTCAAAGCTTCTACAGAGTCTACTCAAGTGTTCAATATTAATATTACTGGCGATGTTAGCCGACAAACCCGAGCTGAAATAGCTCAAATGTTGCCGCAGATTGCGGTTGGTGTTAATTCTTACAATCGTGAGAAAGCAATAAGGAGATGATCAATGGCGGGGATTATTGAAAACGGCGTAGTTACAACAGCTTTTGTTGCACCTATGTCCGTAATCAGTAATCAACCCGCCTTTGCGACCGATTCATTATCTCTCAAAAGACAGACCGTGAGTCAAGAGGCGCAAAGGTGGGAGATTACTACCAATTTAGCACCATCAAACAATTCTGCTGATTTCTTAATTCACAGCGTTGTTAATGGTTATCAGAATGTGTTTCAGATTGAAATGCCACAAGTCTACAGACAAAATGGTAAAACAACATCTACAACATGCTCTTCGAATTTGAATGCAGTTAAAGGTGCTACTCAAGTTTCTGTGACTACAAATAAGATTATTGCAAAGGGCGAGTTTATACAATTTCAAAACCATTCAAAAGTTTATCTTGTAACTTCCGAAAGAGATAAAGATGGTTTTTTAAGTATTTACCCTAGTTTAAGACAAGATGTGCCAGCTTCTACTGTTGTAATACTTGGTGATAATGTTCGAATGAGTGTTCGATATGAGTTAGATACAGCCTTAGGTATTACATATGTTGACGGTATAATGTCTGATCCCGGTTCTGTTAAGTTAATAGAGGCTTTATAATGATCTCATTATCTAATACAGTATCACAAATTGTTGCGTCTAGAAATATTAAATATTTCTTTCTTGTTAGTTTAAAAGGTACAGATCACTATACGACTGCTCCGTTTGATTTAACATTTGATAATGGTGTAACTTACATAAGCGATGGTGGTTTAACAGACGTAGAACCACCTAGAATAAGCTCGACTGTAGACAGAGCCACTTATAAAGTATCTTTTGCAGATGTTAATTTTGCATTGAAATCATATTTTGAAGAAGGTGCTACAGGCGATACAATTGAAGTAAGAGTTGGTTTCTTTAATACACTAGATGTTGTAACTGAAGGTGTTGAAGTTAGTCAACCTTTCAAACAAATATCAAATACTGTTATAATTTATAAGGGTGTTATAGACAGCCAAAGTTATTCAGTTGATATTGAAAACAGCGAAGTCTTTGCAGTTATTGAGGGTAGCAGTCCAATGGCTGACTTAGATCTGACTCGCTCTAGATTTACAAACAAGGATTCTGGCCAACAAGTGAACCCAAACGATACTGCCTATGATAAGGTGTTTGAGGGTTCTGGTCAAATCAAACTTAAATGGGGTAAAGCATAATGGGACTTCCAGTTTGGGCGATTTATGCTATCATGGCCGCCTCGATTGTGTATCAAGTATCTGAAGCTAGAAAAGCTAAGAAAAGAGCACAAGAAGCAGCTGATGCAGCTAAAGGTCGCGAAATAAGTGTAGAAGGTGAAAGCTATGCTTTACCTTTAATATATGGCAGGAGTACCGTTGCTGGTGGTAGAGTTTACCATAACACAAGTTCTGCTTATTATCATAGTGCTCCTGCAGCCGGTGGTATTGCTTTCCAATCAAATATGGAAAGTTCTAGAGAAGGCACTAAAAACGAATATTTGTATATTCAACAAGCATTATGTCGCGGCCCTATCAACCGTGCAGTCAATTGGAAAGTTGATGATCAAGAATCTGAAACTGAAGAGCTGAAGTTTGGACAAAGACTCCATGTTTATCCCTCTGGAGGTGTTGCAGATCCTATGATGGTTGCAAACTTTTCAGAAAGATCTACAGCAGTATTTACAGATACAGCATATGCGTCAATGGTGTTTAGACTGAATCGAGATGAACCTCAATACAATGGTGTGCCTAATGTAAGCTTTTACATTGAAGGTAAGCTTGTAAGACCGGTTGTAAAAACAGGCGATGTTTATTCATTAGGCTCTTACGTATACAGTAACAATCCAGCTTATTGTTTGCTAGACTATTTAATGGATAGTAAGTATGGCAGAGGGCTTTCTACATCTGATATTGATCTGAAATCTTTTTACAATGCTGCACAAATCTGCGCTACTATTGTACAGTCTAACGTAAAGATAGAAGGTAAGATTTGGGAAGGTAACACTTTAAGAAACTTACCTCTCTACGAGTGCAATCTTTTTCTAGATACTGAAAAATCAGTCAGAGATAACGTGATTGAAATATTGGCAACAATGGGTGATGCAGACTTAGTATGGTCAGCTGGTAAGTACAAATTACAGTTACAATATCCGTCTGGATTGGGCAGTGTTGTGTTGGCCGGTACGCTTGGTGATGATGACATTGTAAGAGAAACAATTAGTGTTAAATACCCAAGTGCTGCTGAACGCTTAAACCACTGTACTGTTAGATTTAAAGATGAAGCGCAAAACTTCAAAGATAATACAGCATCGTGGCCAAAGAAAGGTTCCAGCGTTCATACAGCACTGTTACAACAAGATAACAATGTGCCTTTAGAAAATAGTACAACAGAAGCAGGTATAACTGACATATATCACGCCTTAGCTAAAGCTGAAGAACTTGTCAGAGTTTCAAGAAGTTCTGTGCAGTATCAGTTTAAAGTAAATTTGAAAAATACTTTCTTTGAACCTGGTGATATTATTTTTGTGAATACTTCTATAAATGTTCTGAAAAATGAATATTTAAAGATTAATGAAATTAAGGTTGATTCTAATGGTGTTGCAGATTTGACTGCTACAAAATTTGATCCTAATCAATTGGCATGGAATGCGAAAAATGATCAAGTTGTACCACAAAGGAATAATTACAACTTTTCATTACTACCACCATCTGATATTGTTTTTGAAGCTAATCCAGCTGATTCTTTGACTGGTGGTATTGGCAGATTGTCTTGGACTAAGCCATCTGGAATTGAGCCAGCTTTGTATTTAATTGAATATAAGCTAACTTCAGAAACTGTCTACAAGACGCTTGGAACTAGTGCATCTAATTCTATTGAAATTTTTTCACTAGTAACAGGTACTTACAACTTTGCTGTAAGATCTAAAAGCACTTTAGGTTTAACTTCAGCTAGAGTTTACTCAAGTCAGATTGCGATAGATGATGGCACATCTACACCACCATCTTTCAGTTTGTCTGACAGTGTTGTATTAACAGCTGGTAAGGTTACAACTAACCTGTATGTTACAATGATAACACCAGATGTTGGAGCATTTATTGCAGGTTACGAAGTTGAGGCTAAGCTTCAATCTGATTCAGTCTGGACATCTTTAGGTAGATCTGCAAGCAAAACGTTTGAACTCACTAACGTTAAAGATGGCTTCAACTATGATGTTAGAGCGCGTGTGGTAAACAAGGCTGGTAAATTCAGCGAATATCGAACAGGTTCGAAAAACATTATCGGTAAACTAGCAGCTCCAAGTAATGTGTCAAACTTCAACGCTTCTCTAAATACAGATGGTATCCTTCTTAAGTGGGACAGAATTACCGATTTAGACGCTGATAGTTATGAGATAAGAACTGGCGCTTCTTGGTCAGCAGGTACAACTGTAGCAGTTACAAAAGATAATAGATTCCAAATAAACAGACCATCTTCTGGTTTAAAATCTTACTTTGTAAAAGCAAAAGACACATCTGGAATTTATTCACTTCAAGACTCCTTTACATCTATTGAAGTTGGTGCTCCATCAGCGCCCGTTGTCACAGGTTCTATCTCAGATACACAGTATGTGTTATCATGGACAGTCCCGAGCAGTAGTATTGAAGTTTCAGAGTATATCATACGATCTAATGGCACTGTAATTGCAAGAATCGATTCTACAAAGTTTTCTGCAACAGCTGTGTGGTCTGGCAGTAAGATATTTACAGTAGCCGCTATTGACATTGCAGGTAATGAAGGTCCAGCTAGCCAAACTGAGATTGAGATTTCAAGCCCTCCAGCAACAAGTATCACATCTCAAGTTATTGACAATAACGTTTTACTACGTTGGTCAAGAGCTAAAGGTACATTGCCTCTTTTAGGTTATGAACTTAGAAAAGGTGCTACTTGGGCTACTGGTTCAGTTGTTGGTCTCCTGTCTTCTGAATTCACTGTTGTGTTTGAATCCTTTGCAGGAACTTACACATACTGGATTGCAGCAAAGGATGTGGCTAATAATTATGGACCTGAGCGATCAATTTCAACCTTAGTTAACCAGCCTCCAGATTTTGTATTAGCAACAGACTATTCCACAACATTTAATACACCGACAAGTGTTAAGACCAATGCTGTGCCTGATGCTGATGAGGGGCTTGTATTACCTTTTGATACAGCAAGAACTTGGAATTCTCAGTTTACTGGTAACGGTTGGACAAGTATTCAAAGTGCAATAGATGCAGGAATGCAATACTACATTCAACCTGCAGTATCTAGTGGGTATTATGAAGAAGTCTTTGATTATGGCTCTATTTTAGAGTCTATGAAAGTTTCAATAGTACCTACTTACAATATTGTAAGTGGTAATCCTAATATTACAATAGATATTTCTATAAGTGCTAATGGAACCACTTGGATAGACTATCCAGGATCTTCAGAAATCTTCGGTGTAAACTTTAGATATGTTAAGTTCAGAGTGTCAGTATCTGCAACTGCAAATACAGATGTTGTGCACTTATCTAATTTGAAATTAATTCTTAGTGCAAAGCTAAAAACAGACACTAATTCTGTCTATGCTAACGCATCAGATGTCGGCGGTACAACAGTAACTTTCAAAGAACAATTTTTAGATGTAACATCTATTGTTGTTTCTGCAAAAGGTACTACAGCCGCTTATGCTCTGTACGATTTCACAGACGTACCTAACCCAACTTCCTTCAAAGTATTATTATTCAATACTAGTGGAAACAGAGTTAGTGGAGATGTGTCTTGGACAGCGCAAGGTTATTAAGGAAATAAAATGGCAGCTAATTGGGGTTTACCTATAAATACAACGCCCTATGCTGATGTATTGACATATTTAAAAGCAAGAGATGATGATCTTGCTAAGATGTTTGATCCATCACTTAGTGCAACCCCGTCTAGCCCATCTACTGGGTGGTCTAGGTGGAACAATAACAATCGAAATTGGGAAAGATTTAATGGCACATCTTGGGCAGCGCTAGCTAGTACTTATAACATCAGCATTGATGGTACATCTAGTAATGTTACAGGTGTTGTTGCGTTAGTTAATGGTGGCACAGGCGGAGCTACAGCTTCTGCTGCAAGAACTAATTTAGGCCTCGGCTCATTATCAACACTTTCTTCAATTAATAACAGCAACTGGTCAGGCACGGTTTTGTCTGTTGCAAACGGTGGTACAGGTGCTAATACTGCTATTGGTGCTAGAACTAATTTAGATGTTCCAACTACAGGTGGAACCGGTGCTACTGGTACTTGGGTTATCTCAATCACAGGTAATGCAGCCACCGTAACAAATGGTGTAGTAACTACTGGTTCTTATGCTAATCCAGCTTGGATTACTTCTTTAGCCGGTTCTAAAATTACCGGAACCGTTTCTAGTGCAACATCTGCTACGAATGCAACATCTGCTACGAATGCAACATCTGCTACGAATGCAACTAATTCTACAAAACTGGTAACTACAAATTGGGTTGTAGAAGAAGTTGCAGGTGTATTGCAATTTAAAGATTCTATTGGTAATCTAAAAATGCAAATGCACCCTACAGATGGTTTTACAGTTTATTAAGGAACAAACAATGTTTTATATTTAT
>VFQS010000229.1_pt1 | contig 72974 bp, 71 predicted proteins | sample 3512361 | NCBI WGS metagenome assembly VFQS01 (sample SAMN10412375, study PRJNA504923) | tailings metagenome | isolation source: Relicate 1 Philex TSF3 active mining | place: Philippines | reverse complement strand
TAAAACAACATGTCAACACCTTTTGCAGAAAAATTTACTAATTTCCTCAAAAAAAATTTATTTATTACTAAATTTAGAAATATTTGTCTTTAAAAACATAGGGCTATAAAAATATTAGGGTAAACCCTTAAATTTATCTGGTTTTTCGCAAACACACCGCCTAAAATTGATACTGCACCGCAACACTTAAGGGGGCAATATGTTTGAAATAGCCAAAACACTTAAATTACCTAATATTTTGGTCAGGGAACTACATCCCGGACACAGGGAAAAGATTCGTTTACACCTTTTAGCTCTCTCCGATGCGGATAGAAGCCTAAGGTTTGGCTTGCCCACAAGCGATGACGTTATTAATAACTATGTTGCACACATCGATTTTTCAAACGATTCTATTTTTGGGGTATTTGATAAACAGCTTAATTTGATTGCATGCGCACACCTAGCTTACCCAGCACTAAAACAAGCAAGCAATCGAACGGCTGAATTTGGCGTATCTGTAAACACAGAAGGGCGCGGCATGGGCATTGGCTCCGCTCTTTTTAAACGCGCAGCAACTCATGCAAGAAATACCAATATTGAAATTCTTTATGTTCACTGTTTATCTAGAAATAAAGTGATGATGCACATCGCCGAAAAGGCAGGAATGGAAATTGAGTTTTCTTATGGCGAGGCAGACGCATATTTAAAATTGGCGAAACCTAATAACAGCAGCATTGTTGCTGAGGCTGTTCACGCACAAGCTGCAGACATAGATTACGCCGTTAAGAAAAACATTCAGCACTCAAAATTTTTAATTTCGCAAATTAGATCGTTTGCTCTATCTACTAAATAAAAAAGCTCAGATGTTCTGAGCTTTTTTATTGTGAGACAACTAGTAATAACTATTTATTAGCACCATCTAAGCGACGCTTATCTGCCTCAGAAATTAAATCAAATACTTTTGTTACTTGTTTAACACCTGGAACTTCTCTCGCAATATTGACTGCTACATTAGCCTCGGCCTCGGTAACAATGCCCATTAAGTAGACCTTGCCAGCCTCAGTAACCACTTTGATTGAATTCGACGGTACATTTTTATTTGCTAATAAGGCGCCCTTAATTCTTGTTGTTAAATAAGCATCATTTGTACGAGCACTTAATCCACTTAGCGGCGCTGCAACCAACTCGTTAAAAACATCTGATACATTTTTCATCGCTTTAACGCTGCTTGTAACCTCCGACTTCAATTGCTCAGTTCTCGTTTCGCCTGTTAACAACACCCGGCGATTAAAGACGCTGACATTCACGTGAATGTTGTCGCCATACTTTTTAATTAAAAAACTCTCGGCCTCTAACTGAATACCTCTATCAATAGCCTGAGTGCCTGGGTTTCTTCTATCCGCAATGACTAATGCACCACCAGCCATGCCACCAGCAACAATTGGGAAACAACCAGCTAATGCAGTTACGCTAAGTGATGCGGCCATCAACTTCATCATTTGACGCCTTAAATTCTTATTCATCTCCACCTCTTTTTAATCAAGCATTAAATGATCTATACCGTCACATAAACAATGCAACAAGAGCAAATGAGTTTCTTGTATGCGAGCAGTTCTATCTGCAGGCACACACAAATGAACGTCATCACCTTTCAAAAGACGACCAATTTTTCCGCCATCTTTACCAGTGAATGCCACCACACTCATGCCCCTAGCATGAGCGCTTTCAATTGCAGCTACAACATTTCCGGAGTTACCTGATGTTGATATACCCAACAAAACATCGCCAGGTTGACCCAATGCATTTACCTGCTTACTAAAGATTACATCGTAGCTGTAGTCATTTCCAATCGCAGTCAAAATGGATGAGTCTGTTGTTAAAGCTATGGCGGGGAGCTCACGTCTCTCACGCTCAAAACGACCAACCAACTCCGCTGCAAAGTGCTGCGCATCAGCTGCAGAACCACCATTGCCACAAGCTAGAATTTTTTTGCCGGCCATCAATGCCACATACATCAAATTGATTGCATCAATAATTTTCGAGGGCAACACCTCAGCAGCCTTTTGCTTAGTAGCAATACTGTCTTCAAAATGATTTTGTATGCGCTGCCCTAATTTATTTTTGGTGTCCATGTTCATGCCTAGATTATGCCCCTAAGAGCGGGGGGATATGCGATATCTTACGTCAAGATGCCATGAAAATTGCAAGCTTGCGATGTTTGATGCATCATCGGTTTTAATCAATTAATTTGGCCCAATTAACAGGTAGCAGAATGGATCTCTTTAAATACGCGCAGGGTCAAACCTTTCCAACTAGCACCTTATATCTTGTTGCCACCCCAATTGGAAACCTAGCTGACATCACCATTAGGGCCCTACATATTCTTATGCAAGTAGACGGCATCGCATGTGAAGATAAGCGTCACAGCAGCGCGCTATTAAATGCTTATGGAATTTCTAAACCTCTATATGCGATCCATGAACATAATGAAAAATCAGCCAGCCAACACATCATTGATAAGCTGGCGCAGGGCGAGAGGTGGGCGTATATTTCCGATGCGGGCACACCAGGAATATCAGATCCAGGGGCTACTCTTTGCAATGAAGTACGGCAGGCTGGGTTTTTAGCAATTCCTTTACCCGGTCCAAGCGCAGTCATTACTGCCATATCTGCCGCCGGCAATTTTCTAGAAAATTGCCATGGTTCATTTCAATTTCTAGGCTTTTTACCCGCTAAGGCAACGCAACGCGATGCGATGATTAATATTGCAATTAATTCTGATGTTGCCAGCTTTTTTTATGAGGCCCCCCACAGGATTGAGGCTACGCTAAAAGCGCTTGCAATAAATATTGCCCCAACTCAGCGAGTATTTATTGCAAAAGAAATTACCAAAATTTTTGAAGAAATCACGATTCTCAACCCAGATGAAATCACGCAGTGGTTAAATCAAGTTAAATCTTGGCAGGGTGAGTATGTTCTTGGTATTGAGGCATCCCCCAAAAAGCCAACTGAATCTACTTTTGATGAAACAACTTTGGCCTGGATTAGGGCGCTTGATACTGAAATAGGGCATAAAGATTTATCAGAAATAATCTCTAAAGTAACTGGGATACCCAAAAAGGATGCTTATAAATATTTATTAGAGTTAAAACAGTCATAAAAAAACCCCCGATATCGGGGGTTTTTAACAATGCAAGAAAAATTATTTCTTTTCTTCAGCAGCCTTAGGCAGTTCTGGCGCCTTAGGTTCTGCGAACTTGCCACCAACAGAAGCTGCTAAATAAACAACTGCTCTGCCTAACTCATAATCTGAAATATCGTCAGGGTTAGTACCTCCACGAGCTGGCATAGCGCCTTTGCCCTTAACTAACGAGCTTAGTAGGCCGTCATAGCCTCGACCTAAACGAGCAGACCAACCACCTGCATCACCAAACTTAGGGGCTCCAGCAGCGCCAGATGCGTGACATGAGGCACAAGCTTGTTTATAAACCTCTTCGCCTGTTTTAAATACTTTCGGGCCTGAGGCATCCTTAAAATCTAACAAAGCAACGGGTTTGATTAATTGATTTGCCGCCTCAGCTGCCGCATCGGGATTAGAACCTGGCTTTTTACCGCTACCAACATAAACCATTAACAAAGCAATAATAATTAGCGGCACAAAAAAGCTCGCAAAAACCATCACAACTAACTGTTTAGGAGATTTAATTAAATTTCCGTGTTCTTCACTCATTTCGGGTTTCCCTTTTTATCTAGCTCGCGACATTATAGCGAGGATAATCGTTGTCAGCCTTACAATCTTACATATTGCGACCGTAGTTCAATGGATAGAATTAGAGTTTCCGAAGCTCTCGATACAGGTTCGATTCCTGTCGGTCGCACCATGACATAGCTCAATAAATACCCATCAAAGAAGGCAAACTTGCCTAAAAACCCTTAAAATATCGCTATCTTGAATTTCGGGCTATAAAAGGTTGCCATGTCATCAAATACAGCTGAATTAAATATTGATCAACCAATTCCAGTTGGTCAGCCAATTCCACATCGAAAAGTAATCAGGTCGTGGCTTACACCGCTAACAGAAAGAGTTGTGGTTAAAGCAATCGCGTTACAGTTGCTCGACACGATTATTTTGACAGCCGGCGTTGTTGGTACCGTCTACTTCGAATCTTTTTTAGTAAAGCTTTTTTTAGCTCTATTTTCAGGGTTCATGATTGGTCGTATCTTCATTCTTGGTCATGATGCCTGCCATCAAAGCTTTACACCGCACCGAGGTTTAAACAAATTATTGGGTCGTCTAGCATTTTTGCCCTCGCTTACCCCTTATAGCCTGTGGGAAGTAGGTCATAACGTGGTTCATCATGGCCAAACAAACTTAAAAGGTTTTGACTTTGTGTGGGCGCCGCTATCCCTTGAGGAATACAACAACCTTACTGATGGTCAAAAGGCTCTTGAGCGTCACTACAGAAGCGGTTGGGGTCCAGCCCTTTATTACTTCCTAGAAATTTGGTGGAAAAAAATGTTTTTCCCAAATAAGAAAAATATGCCAGCGACTCGCCCAGCATTTTTGTGGGACAACGTTTTAGTTTCAGTATTTGCTGTAATTTGGAATGTGGCATTAATTTTTGCAGCATTGGCCACCGATCAATCTGTTTTGCTAACTATTGTGATGGGCTTTGTCATTCCTTTTATTTTCTGGAATGCCATGATTGGCTTTGTGGTTTATGTGCACCACACTCATCCAAGTGTTTCTTGGTATTCAGATAAATCCGAGTGGTTACGCGCTCAACCATTTGTATCAACAACAGTTCATCTAGTGTTCCCATTCAAGTGGGGCGCTTGGATGCACCACATCATGGAACATACTGCTCACCACGTTGATATGAGCGTACCCCTATATCAGCTAAAGCAAGCCCAATCAAAGCTAGAAACAATGTTGCCAGGCAGGATTATTGTGCAAAAGTTCTCTTGGGCTTGGTACTTTGAAACAGCCAAACTTTGCAAGCTCTACGACACTGAAAACAAGTGCTGGCTTGATTTTGAGGGCAACAAAACAGCAGATTCAATAAAAGTAGTTTTAAGTTAAACAGAGACAAAAAGACGCCCGAAAGGGCGTTTTTTAAAAAGCCGTTAAAATAGACGGCTAATACTAATAGAGAAGTTATATGTCTACGCCACCAACCACCTTGGAAAGCAACACAAGAGTCATGAAGTTTTGCTCTTCTTGCAGCAGAGAAAAACCCCTTGAAGGTGGTACATGGATACCTACAAGCAATCGTAAACAGCGCTGGATTTGTGCCAGTTGTTTATATAACAGAACTCATCGCACAGGCTCTGCAAAAGCCTAATATGCGCCATCCCCAACATAGGGGTTGTTCTTTCTTTCATCACCAAATGTAGACATCGGCCCGTGTCCAGGGACAAAGGCTATATCGTCACCCAGCGGGAATAATTTGCTTCTAATGGCGCCAACTAAATCTGCATGATTCCCGCGCGGAAAATCTGTGCGCCCAATAGAACCTGCAAATAAGACATCACCAACAATTGCCAAATGATCTTCGGGGCTATAAAAAACGACATGGCCTGGAGTATGGCCTGGGCAGTGTTTAACGGTTAGTAAAACTTTGCCTACACTCACAACATCTTCATCATCTAGCCACTTGTTTGGCGCAAAGGCGTCAGCCTTAGGGAATCCAAATCTCTGGCTTTGAAGTGGCAATTGATCTAGCCAAAATGCCTCATCTTTATGGGGACCCTCAATGTCAACATTCAACTCGTTGGCCAATGCTACAGCCCCAGCACAATGATCTATATGGCCATGAGTTAATAGAATTTTTTCTGGGGTGGCGCCTGATGTTTTTAAGGCCTCTAATATCTTGGGAAGGTCGCCACCAGGGTCAACAATAGCCGCTTTATTTGTGTCTTCACAAATCAGTATTGAGCAATTTTGCTCAAAGGGAGTTACCGGAACTATGAGTACTTTTAAAGTCATAGTTCCGATTATCCAAATAAATTAAAAAATTACCAGCTAGATTCGCGATCAGGGGTAGCCGTAATTCTGTGAATAGCTAAGTCGGCACCGTCAAACTCTTCTTCTTGGCTCAAACGCAAACCAAGGACAGTCTTTAAGACTCCGTAAACCACTACGCCAGCCAATGCTGCAAAAACAACACCAGTAAGCGTGCCGATTAACTGGGCTGAAAAACTAACACCACCCAAACCGCCTAATTCTTTTTGGCCAAATATGCCTGCAGCTATACCGCCTAAAGCACCGCACAAACCATGTAGGGGCCACACACCCAATACATCGTCGATCTTCCAACGGTTTTGTACTAGTGTAAACATCACAACAAACAAACCGCCTGCAGCACCACCAACAATTAATGCGCCCATTGGATGCATCAAATCTGAGCCCGCACAAACCGCCACCAAGCCAGCCAAAGGACCGTTATAGCTGAATCCTGGGTCATTTTTGCCTAACAACCATGCCACCAAGGTTCCACCAACCATTGCCATCAATGAATTCATTGCTACTAAGCCACTTAACTTATCAACTGTTTGCGCGCTCATCACATTAAATCCAAACCAACCCACAGCCAGAACCCAGGCGCCAAGTGCCAAAAATGGAATATTTGATGGTGGATGAGCTGAAATTCGACCGTCCTTTGTATAGCGACCGTGGCGGGCACCCAACAAAATTACAGCCGGCAACGCAATCCAACCGCCCACAGCATGAACCACCACAGAGCCGGCAAAGTCATGGAACTCCTCACCGGTTAATCCCTTGATCCAAGCTTGATAACCAAATTGTTGATTCCAAACCATGCCTTCAAAAATTGGATATACAAAACCTACCAAAATAAATGTAGCAATTAATTGAGGATTAAATTTTGCACGCTCAGCAATACCACCAGAAATAATTGCTGGAATTGCGGCAGCAAACGTCAATAAAAAGAAGAATTTAACTAACTCAAAACCATTTTTTTGAGCCAATACTTCGGCACTAGCAAAAAAGTTAACGCCATAAGCAATGCTGTAGCCAATAAAAAAGTAAGCAATCGTAGAAACAGCAAAATCGATCAATATTTTTACCAAAGCATTTACTTGGTTTTTTTTACGAACTGTTCCAAGTTCTAAAAATGCAAATCCTGCGTGCATGGCAAGCACCATAATGGCGCCAGTCATAATAAAAAGGGCGTCTACACCAGTTTTAAAATTTTCCATAAAGCTTCTCCATGTAAGGCTTTAACAAACACATGAATTATGAATTGCTCCAGTTCATCAATTTGGCACTTTTTGCACCAATAATGTGCAAAAAAGGATTTTTGGTAGATGGGTAGACCTTAGGTACAATATCGCATCGATGGGAGAGTTTGGTTTACCCAACGCCGAAGGCGCAATGCCCATGAACGCTCAGGCAAATGGACCGTCGATATTTACACTCTGGAGAGCGGCATTTAATTGCCCACCGAAGGGGCTAAAGGTACTCAAAAGGTTTGCGTACCTCAATCTCTCAGGTAACAGGACAGGGGGGCATCAATTCCTTTAAGGAGTTTGGATGTCGGCTGTCCCTACAAATCTAAAACGCACAATTCTTTTCGAAACTCACAAAAATGCTGGCGCCAAGCTTGTTGACTTTGGTGGCTGGGAAATGCCCGTTAATTACGGCTCGCAAATTGAAGAGCATCTTGCCACACGAACAAATTGCGGTATCTTCGACGTATCACACATGGCTGCGGTAGACGTAATTGGTAAAGATGCAAAGTCTTTCTTAGAGAAAGTGGTCGCCAATAACGTCAACAAACTAAAAAATAATGGTCAAGCTCTATACGGATGCCTATTGAATGAGCATGCTGGCGTCATTGATGACTTGATTGTTTATCGTCTAGATCCAAATTACAGACTAGTTATTAATGCAGCAACTGCTCACACAGATCTTGAGTGGCTCACAAAACAAGCAAGTGCATTTGGCGACGTCAAATTAATTCCTCGCAGGGCAGATTTAAACAATAGTCAGAATCCCCAGGGCATGGTTGCCGTTCAGGGACCCAATGCATTGAATTTGATTAAACAAGCCATTCCAGAGCTAGCGAATGCGGCCAGCGAATTAAAAGTTTTTCATGCTGCCTGCGTAGAAACTTCCTTGGGCGAAATCATGATTGCCAGAACTGGCTATACCGGTGAAGATGGCGCTGAATTATTAATACCTCTAGCGAACACTGCGAAAGCATGGGATTTACTCGTCAATGCTGGCGCCCAACCTGCTGGCCTAGGTGCAAGAGACACATTGAGGCTAGAGGCAGGAATGAATCTGTACGGTCAAGATATGAATGATCAAACTAGCCCATTAGACGTTGGCTTATCTTGGACGATTGATAGATCTACAGATAGAGATTTCATTGGTAGATCAGCTCTTGAAAAAACGCCTCAACAATTTGTATTTATGGGATTAATCCTACAAGACAAAGGCGTCTTGCGCGCCCATCAAATTGTTAAATCATCCAAAGGGCAAGGTGAAATTACTAGCGGTACATTTAGCCCATCCCTACAAAAATCTATTGCACTAGCAAAATTGCCAATTAATAGCGAAGTTGGCGATATTGTCCAAGTTGTTATTCGCGACAAAGAACTTAACGCTATTGTTGTAAAAGCCCCTTTCGTACGCCATGGCAAAGCCTTGGTTTAATTTTTGGAGAAACCTATGAATATCCCTCAAAACCTACACTACACAGAATCACATGAATGGATTCGCAAAGAAGCTGATGGCACTATCACCGTTGGCATTACTGATCATGCTCAAGAAGCACTAGGTGACATTGTTTTCTTAGAACTGCCAGAAGTTGGTAAAAGTTTTAACGCAGGCGATGCTTGTGCAGTTGTTGAGTCTGTAAAAGCTGCTAGTGATATTTACGCACCGGTTGCAGGCGAAGTGATTGCAATTAACGATGCCGTTACAGCAACTCCAGAAGCAGTCAACTCTGATGCATATGATTCTTGGCTATTCAAAATTAAACCTGCTGACATTAGCAAAGTTGATGGCTTGCTAACTGCAGAAGCTTATGGCAAAAATATTGGTGCATAAATAATGAAAAGCTCTTTGACCACTCTAGAAAATCATGATGCCTTCTTAGGGCGCCATATTGGCCCATCATCTAATGATGAAGCATCTATGTTGAATTTTTTGGGATTTACCCAACGCGAAGATTTAATCAATTCTGTTATTCCCAACAAAATTCGAAGCAAAGATAAGCTACCCCTTGGCGCTTACAGTGATGCCAAAAGTGAAACTGAGGCTCTAGAGTTATTGGCAAGTATTGCTAATCAAAATAAAGTTTTTAAAACTTTTATTGGTCAAGGCTATTACAACAACATTACGCCTGGCGTGATTCAAAGAAACATTCTTGAAAATCCTGCCTGGTACACAGCGTACACACCATACCAACCAGAAATTTCTCAAGGTCGTCTAGAAGCCATCGTTAACTTTCAGCAAATGTTGATTGATTTAACAGGCATGGATATAGCCAATGCTTCGATGCTTGATGAAGGTACGGCAGCAGCTGAGGCAATGACATTAGCACTCAGAACCTGCAAATCAAAATCGACAACATTTTTTGTTGCCAATGATGTACTCCCTCAAACTTTGGCAGTAATCAAAACGCGCGCAAAACCTTTAAATATCAACATTCAAGTTGGCAATCTGAATGACGCCCTAACGGCTGATGCATTTGCCGTTCTTATTCAATATCCAGGTGTTGATGGCTCTATTGAAGGAAAAGATACCTATTTAGCAATTGCTGAAGCGGTTCACGCCAAAGGTGGTTTGTTAATTGCAGCGGCTGACTTATTAGCACTAACTCTTTTAACTCCACCGGGTGAGTGGGGCGCAGATGTTGCAATTGGCAGCGCACAACGCTTTGGGGTCCCATTTGGCTTTGGTGGACCATCTGCTGGCTATTTGGCAACAAAAGATGCTCTAAAAAGAAGTATGCCTGGGCGCTTGGTTGGTGTAACTGTTGATGCACAAGGTCAGCCGGCTTACCGTTTGGCGCTTCAAACTCGAGAGCAACACATACGCCGCGAAAAAGCCACTTCAAACATTTGTACCGCCCAAGTTTTACTTGCAGTAATGGCAAGTATGTATGCGGTCTACCATGGTCCTAGCGGTTTAAAGAAAATTGCGCTTAAGGTTCACCGTCAAACCAGCATTATTGCCTTAGCCCTTAAAAAGCTTGGTTTTGAAATTGTTAACCAACATTGGTTTGATACTCTCACTGTTAAGACAAGTGATGCAGCAAAAATCCATAAAGCTGCTGAAGCGTTAGAGTGCAACTTAAGATTCATTGATGATCAACATGTTGGTATCTCTATTGACGAAACCACTGGCCGCAATGAACTTAATTTATTGTGGTCAATTTTTGGCGGAAAGGGCGCATTAGACATTGATGCCCTTGATGCAACAGTTACAAATGCAGTTCCAAATTCGCTCATTAGAACCAGTGAATACTTAACACATCCAACCTTTAATCGTTATCACTCAGAACACGAAATGCTTCGCTATCTCCGTAGTTTGGCTGATAAAGATTTGGCACTAGACAGAACAATGATTCCATTGGGCTCTTGCACAATGAAACTCAACGCCACTAGTGAGATGATGCCAGTTACATGGCCAAACTTTTCTCAAATACATCCATTAGCACCAGAATCACAATGGGCTGGTTACGCAAAGCTGATTGAAGATACCGAGCGCATGATGTGTGCGGCTACCGGTTACGATGCAGTTTCTTTACAACCAAATGCTGGGTCTCAAGGTGAATACGCAGGTCTATTGGTAATACATGCCTACCATGAGTCTCGTGGCGAAGGTCACAGAAACATCTGCCTCATTCCATCTTCAGCGCACGGAACCAATCCCGCGTCGGCTCAAATGGCTGGTATGCAAGTGGTCGTAGTTAATTGTGATGCTAATGGTAACGTAGACTTAGTTGACCTAAAAGCAAAAGCAGAAGAGCACTCAAATAATTTGGCAGCAATCATGATTACTTACCCAAGTACTCATGGCGTGTTTGAAGAAGGCGTTCAAGAATTGTGCGACATTATTCACCAACACGGCGGTCAAGTTTATATCGATGGTGCCAACATGAACGCATTGGTTGGCACAGCAGCACCAGGCCATTTTGGCGGTGACGTTAGCCATCTCAACTTACACAAAACGTTCTGTATTCCTCACGGTGGTGGCGGGCCAGGTGTTGGCCCAGTTGCCGTTCGCTCTCATCTAGCTAAATTTTTACCATGCTCATTTACAGCAGGCACTGCCTCAAAGTGGAATGATTTAGATTGGATGCGCGTTAGTGCATCTCCATTTGGTTCAGCTTCTATCTTGCCTATCTCATGGATGTACGTTGCCATGATGGGTTCTGCCGGCCTTGCCAAAGCTACCGAAACAGCGATTCTTTCTGCTAACTACGTTGCCAAAAAACTAGAGGGCTACTTCCCTGTTTTATACAAAGGCAATGCTGGCTTAGTTGCACATGAATGTATTCTGGATCTGCGACCACAACAAAAAGAGTCCGGCATCAGTAATGAGGACGTGGCTAAACGATTAATGGATTTTGGTTTCCATGCGCCAACTATGAGCTTTCCAGTGCCTGGCACATTAATGATTGAGCCAACAGAAAGTGAATCTAAATTTGAATTAGACCGCTTTATTGAAGCAATGACTACCATCGCAGAAGAAATCAAAAAAGTCGTTAACGGTGCTTATGATAAGGATGACAACCCTTTGAAGAATGCTCCGCACACAGCTGAGGTAGTTTTAGCTAATAGTTGGGATCATTCATATAGCCGAGAAGAAGCCGCTTATCCAGTTGGCCGCCTAAGAAAAAATAAATACTGGCCGCCAGTAGGTAGAGCAGACAATGTCTACGGTGACAGAAATCTTTTCTGTACGTGCGTTCCAATTGCTGAATACGCGTAATCTAAAGATTTATTAAATCAATATGGGGTCGCGCTCGATATACCAGCCGACCCCTTTTCTTTTTGTGTTCTGCTCTGTTAGGTAATGTTGCATCACTTGAATTGCGAGTTGCAACGACTGACGACTACCACTTTCAATTAAGACCTGAGCACGCTCTTTTCCAGCAACTCGCACCATTGCCCTAGGTATAACATCACTTAGTGAAATGCTTTGCGGCCAATTTTGATCAGCTTTTGAAAAGTTAACGGCCTCTCTTAACATGTCAATCGCTGCCATTATTGTTTTATGTTCTGCATGGACGAGAGCTTGATATGAGAAGGGTGGCAACCCAACTAACTCCCTTTCATTTTTAAGCTCTTGCAAAAAGCCATCAACATCACTTGTCTTTAAGTATGTGTATGGTGCAGCATTAGGGTATCGCGTTTGAATAATCACTCTTGACTGTCCAGTTTTCTCGCTACGCCCCGCACGCCCCGCCACCTGCATCAGTTGGGCGAACAACCGTTCTCCAGCCCTGAAGTCTTGGGAAAACAAACTGGCATCAGCATCAATTACACCCACCAAAGATACTGTTTTGTAATCATGTCCCTTAGTGATCATTTGTGTTCCAACAATGATGTCAGCATCACCATCATGCACCGCGCCAAAAAGATTTTCTGCACTTCCTTTCTTGCGAGTGGTGTCGGCATCTATGCGCAATATCTTTGCGTGCGGAAAAGTCTTAACTAAAAATTCCTCGACTTTTTGCGTTCCTTTGCCTATAGGCTGCAAATCAGTATTACCGCAGTCTGGGCAAGCTTTTGGTATTTGCTTTATTAATCCGCAATGATGGCAACACAGATTTTTTTTGTAATCAGTAATCTTGTGCAGGACCATATGTGCAGAACATTTCTGACAATCTGAAATCCAACCACAAGCTTCACAAGATATAACCGGTGAATAGCCACGTCGATTAATATATATAAGACTTTGCAGACCAAGATCAATATTCTTTTGCAACGCCTCTAATAGATAAGCACTAAAACCATGATCACTTTTTTGGTTAATATTTTTATCTTGCTTTATATCGACCAACTCAATAATTGGCGGCTCAGAATCTTTTGCGGCTCGGCTAGATAAAGTTAGTTTTTGGTATCTTGATTCTTCGGCATGAAACCAAGTTTCTAAGCTTGGGGTGGCGGATACCAATAGAACTGGTATAGATAATTTTTTCGCTCGCCAAATTGCAAGATCTCTAGCAGAGTATCTAACTCCCTCTTGTTGTTTATAAGATAGGTCGTGCTCTTCATCAACAACAATTGCCTTGAGATTAGGAATTGATGCCATGACAGCCATGCGAGTACCTAGAATAATTTGCGCATCCCCAGCATGCGCACAAGCCCAATGATCTGCTCTACTCCTATCGGTTAATCCACTATGGAGTACTGCTACTTTTTTATTCGGAAAAGCACCTTGTATGGTTGACTCCATCTGTGGTGTTAGATTGATTTCTGGAACCATAATTAACACCTGCGAGCCAGGTGTCTCTAAGACGTTTTCTAACCAGCGCAAATACGTTAGGGTTTTGCCGCTACCAGTCACACCTTGCAATAAATTGCATGAATATTGTTGATTAACGGTTTTAGCAATTAAGTTACGAACAATTTCTTTTTGCTCGGCATTTAACGCAATCTCATTAGCCAATGTTTCTTTTATATCTAATTCTTTTTTCTTTTTTCTTTTTTCTTTGGTCAGGAGGTCCCACTTATTTTTTTGACGCCATAATTTTGGTATGGCGGGCAAAAGAACCTCGCCTATCGTGCGCTGATAGTAGCTAGCTGCAAACTCTGACATTCCCAACAAGTCTTCTGATAAAGGATTTATTGGGGCCAACTCTTGAACATCTTTTAATTTATCTAAATCATGGTCAGAGCGCTCTTTAATGCTCATGACTACGCCAACACAGTCTTTTCTAGCAAAGTTGACTGCTATAACTTGGCCTCTTTGTGGTTTTATATCTAGCTTTGAGTCATTCCACCGATAATCAAATAGCTTATTGATGGGGTTATCTATAGCCACCTCAACAATTATTTGTTTTTCGGGATTTTCTGAAAAGCTCATGTTTTACTTTAAGTCTATGATGAAGAGCATTGGGGCTAATGACTTTTTTAAAAGCTTAATTTATCTGTGGAAAACCTTGTGGATAAGTAGCTAATTATTACAGTTTTTTATTGACCAAAACTTTTTTATTGGCAGATTGATTTTCAACAAGTAAATTTTTACTCATATAAATCAACATCTTACCAAACTACAAAAGGGTTACAGGCGGTTTTACGATTTATTAATTGCTTCGCTGCACAAAAGCGTATCCTGTGCATAAGTTACTACTCACATGCTGAAGTTTTATTGATTTCTAAGTGTTTTTGAGTAGTTCACTACTGTTTCAGTTAGAGCGGTAACATGGTCTGGGTTGGTAAATTGTGAGATACCATGCCCCAAATTAAACACATGTCCATCCAATGAATGCAATCCAGAACCCAAAGATGGAGACTCTGCCAACTCATCTAAAATTCTTTTTGCTTCTTGACTAATTTGCTCAGGACTTGAAAACAACGCCAAAGGATCAAAGTTTCCTTGCAAGGCCAATGGCTTATTTACTGCTAGTAAGCGCTTACGTGATTTAGCAACAGACGCCGTCCAATCTAAGCCAATAACATCAGCACCTGAGGATGCAATGTCTTCTAACCAAATTCCGCCACCCTTAGTAAAAACTAAAATAGGAATTCTTTGGCCATCTTTATCACGAGGCAATAATTCAATGACTGCCTTCATGCTAGCTAATGAGGTTTTTTGATACCAACCATCTGGCAATAACCCGCCCCAAGTATCAAATATCATTAGTGCTTGCGCACCCGCTTCAACTTGCGCCGTCAAATAAGCGGCAACAGATTGAATATTCGCATCTAGGATTTTCTTCATCAGGTCTGGACGCTGATAAAGCATGCTCTTGGTATGCTTAAAATCATCCGACCCGGAGCCCTCGACCATGTAACAAGCCAAAGTCCATGGGCTACCAGAGAAGCCAATCAACGGGACTCTTTGCTGACCATCTTGTATCAATGCTTTTCTAATTTCTGAAACAGCATCAAAAACATATTTCAACTCATTAAGATCAGCAACTCTCAAGTTATTGACTGCTTGCTCATCTCGCAAGGGTTTGCTAAAACGCGGTCCTTCACCAGCCTCAAAAGTTAAGCCCAGACCCATCGCATCAGGTATTGTCAAAATATCTGAGAATAGTATGGCAGCATCCAGTGGATATCTATCCAAAGGTTGTAATGTAACTTCAGTTGCTAATTGAGGATTTTTTGCAAGCGCGAGAAAACTTCCGGCTACAGCACGCGTTGCGTTGTATTCAGGCAAATAACGACCTGCCTGGCGCATCAACCAAATAGGAGTTCTATCTGTTGACTGCTTTAAGCATGCGCGCAGGAATCGATCGTTAATTAAAGCCAATTATCTTTTTTGACGTAACTTAGCAATAGCAGCCAACTGAGCAGCAGCCATTGCAAACTCTGACTGAGCATGAGCAAAATCAATATCAGTACTACGATTTTGCATTGCTTCTTCAGCAGCTTTTTTCGCTTCTAGTGCCTTGGCTTCATCAAGGTCATGACCACGAATAGCAGTATCAGCAAGCACTGTTACTTTATTTGGTTGAACCTCTAGAATGCCACCAGCAACGAAAACAAACTCTTCTTCGCCGTCAGCTTTTTCAATACGTACAGCGCCTGGACGAATTCTTGTGATCAGCGGGGTGTGTCCTGGAAGGATACCCAACTCACCACTTTCGCCTGGCAAAGCTACAAATTTAGCTTCGCCCGCGAAAATAGATTGTTCAGCGCTCACTACATCAACGTGGATGTTAGACATGTGCGTTCCTTGGTATTACTGCAACTTCTTAGCTTTTTCGATAGCTTCGTCGATGCCACCAACCATATAGAATGCCTGTTCTGGCAAGTGGTCAAGTTCACCATCAACAATCATCTTGAAGCCGCGGATTGTTTCTTTCAATGGAACATATTTACCTGGAGAACCAGTAAATACTTCCGCAACGTGGAACGGTTGTGACAAGAAACGTTGAATCTTACGAGCACGTGCAACAGCTTGCTTGTCTTCTGGTGACAATTCGTCCATACCCAAAATAGCAATAATGTCGCGCAACTCTTTATAACGTTGCAATGTTGTTTGAACACCGCGCGCTACGTTGTAGTGCTCTTCACCAACCACTTGTGGATCCAACTGACGGCTTGTTGAGTCAAGTGGGTCAACCGCTGGATAGATACCCAAAGCAGCAATATCACGAGACAACACAACTGTTGAGTCTAAGTGCAAGAATGTTGTAGCAGGAGATGGGTCTGTTAAGTCATCGGCAGGAACGTAAACGGCCTGAATAGATGTAATAGAACCAGTCTTAGTTGAAGTAATACGCTCTTGTAAACGGCCCATTTCTTCAGCCAATGTAGGTTGGTAACCCACAGCTGATGGCATACGACCCAACAAAGCAGATACTTCAGTACCAGCCAATGTATAACGATAAATATTGTCAACGAAGAACAAAATGTCGCGGCCTTCGTCACGGAAGCGCTCAGCCATTGTCAAACCTGTCAACGCAACACGTAGACGGTTACCAGGTGGCTCGTTCATCTGACCGAACACCATCGCAACTTTATCCAAAACGTTTGAGTCTTTCATCTCGTGATAGAAGTCGTTACCTTCACGAGTACGCTCACCCACACCAGCAAACACTGACAAACCTGAGTGTTGCTTAGCGATGTTATTGATCAATTCCATCATGTTAACGGTCTTACCTACACCCGCACCACCGAACAGACCAACTTTACCGCCCTTAGCAAATGGGCAAACCAAGTCAATAACCTTAATACCTGTTTCCAACAAGTCAACTGAAGGAGACAACTCATCAAACTTAGGTGCAGATTGGTGAATCGCGCGACGCTCATCAGTACCAATTGGACCAGCCTGGTCAATAGGGCGACCTAACACGTCCATAATACGGCCCAAAGTAGCTGGGCCTACTGGCACAGAAATACCTTTACCTGTATTTGAAACTGGCATGCCACGACGCAAGCCATCGCTTGAGCCTAGAGCAATCGTACGGACAACGCCGTCACCTAATTGCTGCTGCACTTCAAAAGTTAAACCCTTTTCAGCAAATGAAGCTTCAGTGCTTTCTTCCAACACTAATGCATCATAAACTTTAGGCATGTTGTCACGTGGGAACTGAATGTCCACCACCGCACCAATGCACTGAACGATATTTCCGTTGCTCATCGTATTTCTCCGATCACTAATTTTTTACAATATTCGTTATCAAACTGCCGCAGCGCCGCCGACGATCTCGGACAACTCTTTGGTAATGGCTGCTTGACGTGTTTTGTTGTAAACCAACTGCAACTCACCAATCACGTTTTTCGCATTATCAGAAGCAGCCTTCATGGCAACCATACGAGCAGATTGCTCAGATGCCATATTTTCTGCAACTGCTTGGTAAATCAATGCTTCAACATAACGTTTCAACAATTCGTCAACAACTGACTGAGGATCAGGTTCATATAGGTAATCCCAACCATACTCACGAGACTCTTCAGCTGTTTGTTCTAAGCGCTCACTAGATAAAGGCAATAGCTTTTCAACTACTGGCTCTTGTCTCATTGTGTTGATGAACTTTGTGTATGCCAAATAAACAGCATCCACTTCACCATTCTCATATGCATCTAGTTGAACTTTGATAGCACCAATGAGTTTCTCTAGGTGAGGCGTGTCTCCCATTTGAGTTACATGAGAAACAAGCTTCGCTTTAATTCGATTTAAGAACTGGAAGCCCTTCATACCGATTGCTGTACATGACAACTCAACACCTTGACCATCAAGGTCTTTCATTGTGTTTGTCAAAGCTCTCAATACGTTGGTATTTAAACCACCGCATAGACCCTTGTCAGTTGTTACAACAATCACACCCGCTTTTTTAACTTCACGTTCTACTAAATAAGCAGGGCGGTACTCTGGATTAGCTTTACCCAAATTGGCAGCAATGTTCCTTACTTTTTCAGAGTAAGGACGGGCATTGCGCATGCGCTCTTGAGCACGCCGCATCTTAGATGCGGCGACCATTTCCATCGCCTTAGTGATCTTGCGCGTATTTTGTACGCTCTTGATCTTTGTCCGTATCTCTTTTGTTCCGGCCATCTCGGCTCTCCTCGCTTCTTAGAAAGAAGCTGAACGTTTAAAGTCCTCGATTGCAGCACGCAATGCGGCTTCGTCTTCTTTCGAGAGATCCTTAGTATCTTCAATACGGCCAACTAAAGCAGCAAACTTGCTCTTAAGATGGTCATGCAAACCTTTTTCGAAGGCCAATACATGTTTCACATCTAAATCGTCCAAGAAGCCATTATTAGCTGCGAACAATGAAGCTGCCAATTGCCAAACTTGTTGCGGTTGGTATTGAGCTTGCTTCAACAATTCAGTAACACGACGACCGCGCTCTAGCTGTTTACGTGTTGCCTCATCCAAATCAGAAGCAAACTGCGCAAATGCAGCCAATTCACGATACTGCGCCAAGTCAGTACGAATACCGCCTGACAACTTCTTAATAACTTTAGTCTGAGCTGCACCACCCACACGTGAAACAGAAATACCCGCGTTAATCGCTGGGCGAACACCCGCGTTAAACAAGTCTGTTTCCAAGAAGATTTGGCCGTCAGTAATAGAAATCACGTTTGTTGGAACGAATGCAGAAACGTCACCGGCTTGAGTTTCAATAACAGGCAATGCTGTCAATGAACCTGTTTTACCTTTAACGGCACCATTGGTGAACTTCTCAACATACGTTTCGTTAACACGAGCAGCACGCTCTAGCAAACGTGAGTGCAAATAGAATACGTCGCCAGGATAAGCTTCACGTCCTGGTGGGCGACGTAACAACAATGAAACTTGACGATATGCCCAAGCTTGTTTTGTTAAGTCATCATAAACAATTAGCGCATCTTCACCGCGATCGCGGAAGTATTCGCCCATTGTGCAACCAGCATATGCTGACAAATATTGCATCGCTGCAGATTCAGAAGCAGAGGCAGCAACAATCACTGTGTACTCCATCGCGCCGTGCTCTTCTAACTTGCGCAATACGTTTGCAATTGTTGATGCTTTTTGACCGATCGCTACGTAAACGCAATATACGCCTTTACCTTTTTGGTTAATGATCGCGTCAACGGCTACTGCTGTTTTACCTGTTTGACGGTCACCAATGATCAACTCACGTTGACCGCGACCAATAGGTACCATCGCATCAATAGACTTCAAACCAGTTTGAACTGGTTGGCTAACTGATTGACGATCAATAACGCCTGGCGCAACTTTTTCAATAACGTCAGTTAGCTTAGCGTTGATTGGACCTTTACCATCAATTGGCTGACCCAATGCATTAACAACACGACCCAACAACTCTGGACCAACTGGAACTTCAAGAATGCGGCCTGTACATTTAACTGGGTCACCTTCACTGATGTGCTCATATTCACCCAAAATAACAGCACCAACAGAGTCACGCTCTAAGTTAAGCGCAAGACCTAATGTGTTATTTGGGAACTCAAGCATTTCACCTTGCATAACGCCTGAAAGGCCATGTACGCGGCAAATACCGTCTGTTACGGAAATTACTGTGCCTTGATTACGGACTTCGGCGCCTACGCCTACACCGCTAATTCGGCTCTTGATCAGTTCACTGATCTCTGATGGGTTGAGTTGCATTTGCTTACTCCTGGGATCTTATTCGGTTATGCGCTAAGAGCGGCTTGCATTGAAACTAAGCGGGCTTTAACTGAAGTATCTAAAACTTCATCACCCACTTGTACACAAACACCGCCAATCAATTCTGGATCTACAGTAACTGTAGGACGTAGCTCTTTTCCACCAAAGCGCTTCTTCAATGTTGACAACAAAGCATTCAATTCTTCGCCATTAAGCGGGAATGCACTTGTAATCAGAACTTCTGCAGCACCTTCTTGAGCATTCTTCAAAGCTGTGAATTGAGCAGAGATTTCTGGCAAAGCTAATAGACGGTGATTTTGCGTCAACACTTCAACAAAATTTTTGACCACGTCTGACGGCTTAGCTTTGATGCTACTCAATAAAATTTGTAGCAAATCTGCTGAAGACAACTTTGGATTATTAGCTACGGCTAACAAATCTGCATTACCAGCAACCTGAGCCAACTCTTCTAACTGCTCAGCCCATGCAGATAAATCTGCAGGCTTTGCACTACGGAAAAGTGCCTCAGCATAAGGGCGGGCTATGGTGGCTAAATCTGCCATATTAGAGCTCTGCCTTTAACTGATCTAACAAGCTAGCGTGCACTTTAGCATCTACTTCACGACGCAAAATTTGCTCAGCACCCTTAACAGCTAATGTAGCCACTTCAGTTCTAAGCGCATCTCTTGCACGAGACACTTGTTGCTCTGCTTCTGCTTTAGCTTGGGCAATGATGCGAGCTGCTTCTGCTTGTGCGTTAGCTTTAATTTCTTCCGCTGATTGTTGAGCGCGCTTCTCTGCATCAGCAATACGCTGAGTACCTTCGTTACGTGCTTCTGATAATGCTTGCTCAGCGCGTTTTTTTGCAGACTCGAGATCAGCCTTGCCGCGCTCTGCGGCTGCTAAACCATCTGCCACTTTTGTGGCTCGCTCGTCCAATGCTTTTACTAGTGGAGGCCAAACAAATTTGGCTACAACCCACCATAAAATGAAAAAGACGACCATCTGCGCGAATAGCGTCGCGTTTAGGTTCACGTTTAGTTCCTTTCGGTCACGATGACAAATATCCACGGGCGCTCAAATTGCGCCCGTCAATAACTACGCTAATTACTTAATTACTGCTAACAATGGGTTTGCGAATGCAAACAACATTGCAACACCAACACCGATCAAGAACGCAGCGTCGATCAAACCTGCCAACAAGAACATCTTAGTTTGTAGTGGCTCCATCAATTCTGGTTGACGTGCACAAGCTTCAATGTACTTACCACCCATCAATGCGATACCTAAACAGGCACCGATAGCACCCAAACCGATGATGATGCCGATACCGATTGCTGTTAAACCTTGAATTTGCGCTAGAAATGCTTGCATGTTGACTCCTAAGTAAAAAAACAGTTAATAAAAAATCAGTGGTGACTATGTGCCTGGCCGATATAGACCAACGTCAACATCATGAAGATGAAGGCTTGCAACAAAATAACCAAAATATGGAAAATTGCCCAGGCTGAACCAGCAATTACGTGGCCGACAAAACCTAGAACAGACAAGTCGACACCAAAATGCCAGATGCCGCCTAACAGAGCGATTAGCAAGAAAACCAATTCGCCTGCATACATGTTGCCAAACAACCGCATACCCAATGAAACGGCCTTGGCAATAAATTCAATAATGTTTAGCACTAAATTAAATGGTGCCAAGTACCACTTAGCACCAAACGGCGCTGAAAGTAACTCATGCACAAAACCGCCTGCACCTTTAGCCTTAAAGCTGTAGAAAATCATCAATACCAAAACTGACATTGATAAACCTAATGTGCCGTTCAAGTCTGTTGTTGGAACTAGCTTGTGGTGTGGAACATGCACGTGGCCAAAAATTGCCAAGAAACCGTTAATGCCATGAACCCAATCAACTGGCACCAAGTCCAATGTGTTCAACAAGATAATCCAACAGAAAACAAACAATGCTAGAGGAGCAATGAAAGAGCGGTCGCCATGAACAATGCTCTTAGATTGTGACTCAACCATTTCTACTAGCATCTCAACCAATGCTTGGAAACGGCCTGGAACACCAGATGTTGCGCGACGAGCCGCCAACAACAAAAAGCCCACCACCAACAAACCCATTAACAATGACCAAAAAACTGTGTCTAAGTTAATAACTGAAAAATCAACAATAGCCTCTTGCTTAGCATGCAAAGTATTTAAGTTTTGCAAATGCTCAGCAATGTACTCCGTAGGCGTTAACGCCTTTCCAGTCGCTTCTGTTGCCATCGTTTACTTCCCTCTATCCTTGTATGCCATTATTTTCTTAGTATCCAGGCTAACCAATAACACTTTAGCGCCAGCACATAAGTTAATAACAGCGGTAACCAATCCAACTTTGGATACAAAACTATTATCAAAACGAACATTGCTACGGTGGCAATGATCTTTATTAATTCTCCTGTTACTAGCGCAAAAACCGAGGCGCCCATAACGTTTGCTCTACTACTTAGTACCTTTGCACGCATTGCAAATAGCGTTGCCGGAACTATTGCCGCCAAACCACCTAACAATGCAGATATGGCGGCAGAGTCTAAGCCAAACGGCTTACCCTTTGCTGACCATGCTATCCAAGAGAGCAGAGTAACCAAGCCCTGAAGAAACAACAAACGCTTAACTGTTATCTTGCTCGGTCTCAAGGCATTTGAGCCCAAAAGGGCTTCTAATTCAGCCTTGCTCAGCGGCGGCGGAAACTCTTCCGAGCCCTCTAACTCGCTGTCCCAATTAGCATTTCTAACAGATTGAGCTTTTTGCTCATCTCCAGTCATAAAGCCCGCAGATTTTACAGAATCTACAGGCTTGGGGTCAATGTAATTCATAAAGATTAGCGCTATTCGATGCCTAAACGCTTGAATAAGCTGTCTAACTCATCAAATTGACTAAATTTGATACATATTTCACCGCCGCGACGTTTTTGTTTAATTTCTACAGCTAAATTAATTTGATCAGAAAGCTTGTCCTGAATCATTTTCAGATCTGGATCTACTTTTAGAGGCTGTTTAGCCTTGCCTGGGGATTTTTTCGCCAAAGCAAATTGGGTTACCAATTTTTCAGCATCCCGGACGGATAACTGCTGAATGGCAATTTTTTGAGCCAAACTTACTTGTTGCGCACCCTCTAACGGCAAAAGGGCTCGGGCATGCCCCATATCAATATCGCCTTTAATAAGCATTGTCTGAACAGGTTTAGCCAACTGAACCAGGCGCAAAAGATTGGTTACTGCGCTGCGCGACTTTCCAACTGCTTGAGCCGCCTTCTCATGGGTATAACCAAACTCATCTATCAACCTTAAAAGACCATTTGCCTCCTCTATGGCATTTAGATCTTCACGCTGCATATTTTCGATTAGTGCCATTGCAGCGGTCGCTTGATCATCAGCCTGCTTAATAAGCACCGGCACCTCGGTTAGACCAGCTATTGTGGCCGCGCGATAACGACGTTCACCAGCAATAATTTCATACTTACCGCCCGCAATCGGTCTAACCAACAATGGTTGCATAACCCCTTGTTCTTTAATGCTTTCTGCTAGCTCTTGCAGCGGTCCATCAACCATATTTTTACGAGGTTGATATTTACCCGCCTGTAATTGCCCCAACTTAAGCATTGCAACACCTTGATTTGTTGCGGCTGGCTTATCGTTTGCACCTAACAATGCTTCTAGGCCTCTACCCAAACCTTTTTTCTTAATTGCAGTCATTTTTTCCCATTACATAGTTTTTATGCGCTGAATCATTTCAGCGCCAAATTGCATATAAGCTTGCGCACCGCGCGAGCTCTTATCAAAATTTACCCCTGGCATTCCGTAGGAGGGGGCCTCAGCCAACCTAACATTTCTTGGAATAATCGTATTGAAAACCTTATCTCCAAAGTGAGCCATCAATTGCTCAGACACTTGTTGCTGCAAGGTGGTTCTGGGGTCAAACATGACCCGCAGCAAGCCAATAATGGTCAAACTTGGATTTAAATTGGCGTGAACCTGCTTGATTGTATTAACCAAATCAGACAAGCCCTCTAGAGCAAAGTATTCGCACTGCATAGGCACAATTACGCCATTAGCGGCACACAGGCCATTCAAAGTCAAAAGCGATAAAGCAGGGGGGCAATCTATCAAGACAAAGTCGTAGTCTGCCAAAATTGGAGCAAGCGCATTTTTTAATAGCTCCTCACGGCGCTCAAGCTCAACCAACTCTACCTCTGCACCAGCCAAATCTCTGTTAGCTGGCAATACGTCATAACCACCCGTTTCGGATTTAATTCTGGTACTTGCAACATCAGACATACCGATTAAAACGTGATAGACACTTTGCTCCAGGCCCATTTTATCTATGCCAGAGCCCATGCTGGCATTGCCTTGAGGGTCTAGATCTACTACCAAAACACGCTGGTTCTGAGCAGCCAAACTCGCAGCCAAATTAACTGTAGTGGTGGTTTTTCCTACGCCACCTTTTTGATTTGCTACACAAAAAATCTTTGCCATGAAAATCTTTATTTAGTTGTTAACTCAAGCATTCAATTCTCTCACGCGACCCAACTCAAATAGCCTTCTTTCAGCAGTTAAACCGGGTACGCTCAAAAGATAATTTTTCCTAATTTCCCAATCTAGAGGGATGGTTTTTAAGTCATCCTCCAATAACTTCGCCTTCATCGCCCAAACCAAACCACCTGGTTTTAACATTGGTGCAGACAAAGTTAAAAACTTGCCGAAATCAGAAAAAGCCCTTGATATACAACAACTTATCTGATTTTGAAGGCCTGGTGAGCTAAGCTCAATTCTAGCTGCATGCACCTTAACATTTGCCAATGACAACTTGTTAACAACGTGTTGTAAAAATACTGCTTTCTTTTGCACTGCCTCCATTAGATGCAGCTGCCAATGGGGGCGGCAAATGGCCAGCGGAATTCCCGGCAAACCTCCACCAGTCCCCAAATCAGCCAAGCTAAATGAAGATGGGGCATCAAGCGTCGCAACATAAGCATCCAGATAGCCTAGAACCGATAAAGAGTCCAACAAATGTAAAACCAGGGAGTCATTAAGGCCATGAATCGCCGATAAATTATGCGTCTTGTTCCAGCGCTGAAACTCAAGCAAATAATCTATTAATGTCTCTGCCTGCTGCTGGTTAACATCAATATTTAGTTTTTGTATACCCGCCAGCAGGTCTATTAAAAGGGCTTTTTTTGTTGAGTCATCTGACATTAATGCGCCATTGGGCGACGACCCAATCCTTTTTTAAGATGGATTAACAACAATGATATTGCCGCTGGTGTAACTCCAGATACTCTTGACGCCTGACCCAAGGTGCTTGGTTTATGTAAATTGAGCTTTTGCTGCACTTCTTTTGATAAGCCAAGGACGCTAGCGTAATCAATATCGCTTGGCAAAACCATTTCCTCATGAAATGTATGGCGGGCAATCTCGGCTGCCTGCCTATCAATATACCCTTGATATTTAACGCCTATTTCAACCTGTTCAGCAATTTGATCCCTTAAAACAACATCTTGATCAAGCGGCTCTGCCGCCCAGCGACCATCAAAAGCTGTTGTAAGAGCCTCATAAGTTATCCCCGGCCGCTTTAATAGCTCAGCCAAAGAGTACTCATGAGTAATGACCTGCCCAAGCAAAAATTCTGATTCCTGTGGGCTAATTAGCTTTGGACTTACCCAAGTTGATTTGAGTCGCTGTGTTTCACGTGAAACAGCCTCTTTTTTACGGCAGAAAAACTCCCATCGGCGATCATCAACTAGCCCCAATGTTCGCCCAATCTCTGTCAAACGATCGTCCGCATTATCTTCACGTAGACTCAAACGATATTCTGCTCGACTAGTAAACATTCGATAGGGCTCTTGAACACCTTTGGTAATTAGATCGTCTACCAACACACCCAAATAAGCTTGGTCGCGCTTTGGATACCAAGCCTCGCGGCCTTTAGCGCTTAGCGCCGCATTAATGCCAGCTAATAGGCCTTGTGCCGCAGCCTCCTCATAGCCAGTTGTGCCGTTAATTTGTCCAGCAAAAAATAAACCTTTGATGCCTTTTGTTTCCAAGCTTGGCATCAGGCCTCGCGGATCAAAGTAGTCATACTCTATAGCGTATCCCGGGCGAACAATCATCGCATTTTCTAGGCCGCGAATACTTCTGACTAAATCCCACTGAACATCAAATGGCAAGCTAGTAGAGATGCCATTTGGATAAAACTCATGGGTTGTTAAGCCCTCAGGCTCTAAAAAAATTTGGTGGCTATCTTTACTTGAGAAGCGATGAATTTTGTCTTCGATAGATGGGCAATATCTAGGCCCGACGCCCTCAATAACCCCTGTATACATTGGAGAACGATCTAAACCACCACGAATAATGTCGTGCGTTTTTTGGTTTGTATGCGTAATCCAGCAGGGCAGTTGCTTCGGATGGAACTCTGGTCGACCCAAATATGAAAAAACAGGTAGCGGATCCAAGTCTCCAGGCTGCTCTTGCATTACTGAAAAATCAATGGTGCGCCCATCAATTCTAGGAGGGGTGCCTGTTTTTAGCCTGCCTTGTGGCAACTTTAGCTCTTTAAGCCGGCTGGACAACCTAATAGCGGCGGGATCACCAGCACGACCACCAGAATGGTTATCCAATCCTACGTGGATTTTGCCATCCAAAAAAGTTCCTGCAGTTAAAACAACCTTTGAGGCATAAAAACTCAACCCTAACTGGGTTATAGCACCACAAACTTCGTCACCATTGACGATTAAGTCATCAACAGCCGCTTGAAATATTGTTAAATTCTTCTGATTCTCTAATTTGCTGCGCATTGCAGTTTTATATAAAGCTCGATCAGCCTGTGCGCGAGTAGCTCTTACAGCGGGGCCCTTACTGGAATTCAACATTCTGAACTGAATTCCAGCCAAATCCGTTACTTCTGCCATGGCGCCACCCAAGGCATCAATCTCTTTAACCAGGTGACCCTTACCAATACCACCAATTGATGGATTACAGCTCATCGCACCCAGGGTTTCTATGCTGTGAGTCAATAATAGGGTGCGGCAACCCATTCTGGCTGCTGCCAAAGCAGCTTCCGAGCCAGCGTGCCCACCACCAATTACGATCACATCAAATTTAACTGAAAAGTCCATAGAAAATCACCAAGCTAGGGCGGCGATGATATCACCCAAAGCAAAAGCCCTCAATCATTTAACTCCTGATTGTTTCACGTGAAACAATCAATAGGCTACTCACTTAAAGCGCCCAACGCGTCAAAACCAGTTTTAACAATAAGTAGCGCGACCACAAACATAAACAACGCCCGTATATAAGTATTGCCATAGCGCACGGCGTAATGTGACCCAGCATAACCGCCAACCATATTAGCAAGCATCATCGCCAAGCCCAGAAAAACAGCTATGTGCCCAAATGCACCAAATAAAATAATGGCCGCCAAATTTGTTGCTGCATTTACCAACTTGCTAGCGGCAGAGGCATGCAAGAAATCAAAGTCGAATATCCGAATAAAGCCCATCAACAAAAAGCTCCCCGTACCAGGCCCAAAAAACCCATCATAAAAACCGATGACTCCGCCCATAGCGATCGCCTGAAAAATCTTTTTTACACCGAGATCTGCGGGCGCATGGGTTAATCCAATTGATGGTCTCAGCAAGGTATAAATAAATAAGGCCAATAAAATAATCGGTAAAACCACCCTAAACTGGTTCGAGGCAATGCTGCGCACAACAAATGCGCCACAAAAAGATCCGGCGAATGAAGCAATAATGCATGGAATTAGAATAAGATAGGGCAATTTAACGGATTTTAAATACTTTTTGGCAGCAATTAGAGTTCCACCAATCGAGGCCAATTTATTGGTGCCCAATAAAGTCGCAGGCATCGCTTGAGGAAGGGCAGAAAATAAAGCTGGCACTTGTATAAGTCCGCCGCCACCTGCGGCAGCATCAACAAAGCCCGCACATCCAGCCGCAATTAGAAGAAATAGAGTGCCCCAGTTAAATAAATCGACTTCCATTAATTTATTTGGCTAACAATATCGCAGAGATTTTTTCTGCAATCATCATGGTGGGGGCTGCCGTATTTCCAGAGGTAATAGTGGGCATAACACTTGCATCAACAACTCGCAGGCCAGTTAGTCCAATAACCTTTAGCTCTGAATCTACTACCGCCATCGGATCATCTGACTGACCCATCTTGCAAGTGCCGATCGGATGAAAGATGGTTGTGCCAATTTCACCTACTTGCTCCAACAATTCCTTGTCGGCAGTAAATTGTTTGCCTGGTTTTAGCTCTGTTGGGGAATATTGAGCAAACGCTGACTGCGCAACAATTTGCCTTGTAAATCTAACCGCATCAACCGCCACCTTTTTATCTTCGTTAGCATCCAAGTAATTTGGATTGATGAGCGGCAAAGCCTCGGGGTCTTTTGATCGAATATGAACAGACCCTCTTGATGTTGGCCTTAAATTACAAACGCTGGCGGTGAAAGCATTAAATGTGTGCAAAGGGTCGCCAAACTTATCTAACGATAATGGTTGTACATGGTATTGGATGTTGGGGCGAACGTGCTCACTTGATGAATGAGCAAACAAGCCTAGTTGTGAGGGCGCCATAGACATGGGGCCAGATCTTGTTAATAAATACTGCAACCCAATTAATAGTTTTCCCCACCAATTTGAGGCAATAGTATTTAGTGTTTTAAGACGATTGATTTTATAAACCATTCGAATCTGCAAATGATCTTGAAGGTTTTCTCCAACCCCCGGCAAATCATGAGCAACATTTATACCTATCGATTTCAAATGATCTGCGTTACCAATTCCAGAGCGCTCTAATATTTGTACAGAACCAATCGCACCGGCAGACAACAAAGTTTCCTTTGATGCTTTAGCAAAAAATGTTTGACCGGCATGCTTGAATTTCACTCCTGAGCAACGCTTACCATCCACCACCAGATGGTCAACCAATGCATTGGTCAGCACGATTAAATTTTTTCTACTTTTAATCGGATTTAAAAACGCTTTCGATGCGTTTAGACGCCACCCATTTTTTTGAGTGACATCAAAATACGATGATCCAAAATTATCGCCACGATTGAAATCCTCTACAGCAGGTATGCCAGCCTGTGACGCAGCTGATCGGAAAACATCTAAAACCTTCCATTTCAATCTTTGTTTATCTACACGCCAAGGCCCGCCGGCCCCATGAAACTCATTAACACCACCGTGATAATCTTCCATCTTCTTAAAAAATGGCAACACAGCATCCCATCGCCAAGATAAATCACCAGTTGTTTTGGCCCAAGCGTTATAGTCTTCAGCTTGGCCGCGCATGTAAATCATGCCATTAATTGAGGAAGACCCTCCAAGCACCTTGCCCCTTGGATAAATAAGGCTTCGATTATTTAAGCCTGCCTGATTAGATGTTTTAAATAGCCAATCAGTTTTAGGGTTGTTGATGCAATACAAATAGCCAACGGGTATGTGTATCCAAGGATACGTGTCTTTAGACCCAGCATCAATTAGTAAGACTCGAAGATTGGGGTTGCTTGAAAGCCTGTTTGCCAACACACAACCAGCGCTGCCTGCGCCAACAATAATGTAATCGAATGGTTGATCAAAGGTTTGATCTTGATTATTGACCTGCGCCATAGCGATCTCGGTTATGCAAATATTCAGCCCAAGCCAATTTTGCATTGTCGCTTAAAGCATCTATTGGTAAACGCTGCGCTCCTTGAATAATCATTAGAGCATAAGGCTTCGCCAACGCGGAGGCTTGCGGACACAATTGAAGAGCTTCACCTTGCGATGGTGATTTGTTGCGCCAAAAATTAATGGCTAATTCAAGATCTTGTATAGAAATGAACAGCATCGCTGTTTTATTTTGTTGCCAACATAGTACCGCGGCAATGTTTAGCACCGCAGCGACACTCATAGTCTTTTTTTAGTTGCTTTGTCATCTTTTCATCAACAACTAAGCCGTAGTCATAAAAGAGTTCTTCGCCCTTTTTAATTTTTTTCTTGGCATATAAAAAAACTCTAGTGGTTTTACCAAAGTCCTCCTCAAGCGCCTGGCAGTTAGGCTTGCAAGAATGGTTAATCCACATAGCCTCATTGCCGCCATACTTTGCATCAATGGTTGATCCATCTTCTAGACCAAAATAAAACGTGTGATTTGGTTGCTTTGGATCATGTGGGTGGCGCTCTTCTGCGACCTTCCAAGAAATTCTCTCGCCCGTATATTCGATAATTTTTGTGTTTTTAGGAATATCCGTCACGGCAAAAACACCTTTGCCATGAACCTCAGATTGTTTTACTTTAATTAACTGTTCAAGCTTAGATTTTTTAGACATCAATATTTCTTGCAATTAAAGCGTTGGTTTCAATAAAGGCTCTTCTTGGCTCAACTTCATCACCCATTAAAGTAGTAAATACTTGGTCGGCAGCAATAGCATCCTCAATTTGCACCTTTAATAAGGTTCTAGTATTTGTGTCCATGGTGGTTTCCCACAACTGTTCAGGGTTCATCTCACCAAGACCTTTGTAACGTTGACGGCTAACACCTCGTTCTGCTTCTGCCAACAACCACTCCATGGCCTCTCTAAAGTCTTTAACTACAGCCTCTTTGATTGACTTATCTGGGTCACCACGCTTTACGGTCGCTCCAGAGCCTAAGACATTTGTTAATGCTGCCGATGCTTTAGCCAAGGCTTCATAATCCGCACCATGCACAAAGTCAGAGTCAATAATTGATAACTTTGTGTTGCCATGAACTCTACGCGATAGCATCAAACGATAACGCTCTGTGCGCTCATCCTTTTGTACGATGATTTGAGGCTTTGCCAATCGATCATTAAGAGCCAAGAAATAGTTATTTAATTCCTCTGCAGACTTATTTGCTTGCTCTTCGGTGTCTAAATTAAGTCGCACACCATTAGCAATGGCGCGCAATGCACCTTCATCCATGGTTCTAGACAAACGGTCAACAATACTTTGTATCGTTTGATAGTCAGTGGATAAGCTTGTTAGGCGCTCGTTATCAATGATTGAACCATCTGCCAAAACAATACTAGCGTTTTCTAATGCTAGATTTAACAAGTACGCATTTAGAGCAACATCATCTTTGATGTACTGTTCGTTTTTACCTTGTTTAACTTTGTATAGTGGTGGTTGAGCAATATAAATATGTCCACGCTCAACTAACTCTGGCATCTGACGATAGAAGAAAGTCAAAAGCAATGTTCTGATGTGGCTACCATCAACGTCCGCGTCGGTCATGATGATGATGCGGTGATAGCGTAGTTTATCGGCGTTATATTCTTCTTTACCAATACCTGTTCCAAGGGCAGTAATTAATGTAACCACCTCTTGGCTGCTAAGCATTTTGTCAAAGCGTGCTTTTTCAACGTTAAGAATTTTTCCTTTGAGCGGCAAAATTGCTTGGAATTTTCTATCGCGACCCTGTTTTGCAGAGCCGCCCGCTGAATCACCCTCGACAATAAATAATTCTGAGTTTGCAGGATCTTTTTCTTGGCAATCGGCTAACTTGCCAGGAAGACCCAAACCATCCAATAAGCCTTTGCGACGAGTCATATCGCGGGCTTTGCGAGCAGCCTCTCTAGCTCTTGCTGCTTCAATGATTTTTGCGCAAATAATTTTTGCGTCTTGAGGATTTTCTTGCAAGTAGTCAGTTAATAAAGTGCTAACAATTTCCTCAACCGGACCACGAACCTCACTTGAAACTAATTTGTCTTTAGTCTGACTTGAAAATTTGGGTTCAGGAACCTTAACTGATAACACGCAAGTTAGACCTTCGCGCATATCATCGCCAGTAATTTCAACTTTAGCTTTTTTGGCTAACTCCTCTTCATCAATATATTTATTGATGACCCGAGTCATTGCTGCACGCAAACCTGTTAAATGCGTTCCCCCATCTCGTTGAGGAATGTTGTTCGTAAAACAAAGTACTTGTTCATTAAAGCCATCGTTCCACTGCATGGCGACTTCTGCTGTGATTGTTCCACCTAAATCAGATGGGCGCTCACCCTCAGCATAAAAAATATTTGGGTGTAAAACTGTTTTACTTTTGTTGATGTAGTCAACGAAACCTTTAACGCCACCGGAAAAAGCAAAATTCTCTTCTTTGCCAGACCTTTGATCGATTAAACGAATGTGTACGCCATTGTTTAAGAAAGAAAGCTCTCTGATGCGTTTAGACAAAATTTCATAGTGGTATTCAACGTTGCCAAAAATCTCTGCATCCGCTAAAAAATGTACTTCTGTACCGCGCTTGTCAGTTTCACCAATCACTTTGATTGGTGAAGTCATATCTCCTGACTCTTCAACTAGCTCACGGTTTTGAACAACGCCTCTAGCAAATTCCATGAAATGGACTTTGCCATCACGCTTTACAGTTAGACGTAACCATTTAGATAGTGCGTTGACGCAACTAACACCCACGCCATGCAAACCACCAGAAACCTTGTAACTATTTTGGTCAAATTTACCGCCTGCATGCAACTCAGTCATAACGATTTCAGCAGCACTTCTCTTTGGATCGTGCTTATCGTCATACTTGATGCCTGTTGGTACACCTCGTCCATTATCAATAATGGATATTGAATTATCAGTATGAATTGTTACGGTAATTTCAGAGCAATGTCCTGCTAACGCTTCATCAATTGAGTTATCTAAAACCTCAAAAACTAAATGATGAAGACCTGTGCCATCGGATGTATCCCCGATGTACATACCTGGTCTTTTTCTTACTGCCTCTAAACCTTCTAAAATTTGAATAGAGGATGCGCCATACTGCTGTTCTGGTGTTTTTACTTCAGCGGTCATTGATTAATCTTTTCTACTAAATCTATTAAATACGCATTGGCATAACGACATATTTGAAGCCTTCTTGATTTGGAAGGGTAATAACTGCACTACTATTTGAGTCGCCTAAACTAATCTGAATAGATTCGCTCTTTAGATTTGCTAACACATCCAACAAATATGAAACATTAAAACCAATGTCAATCTTGTCACCACTGTATTGAGTTTCAATATCTTCTTGAGCTTCTTCTTGTTCTGCGTTGGTTGATTGAATAGTTAAACAATTATCAGAAAGAACACAACGTACGCCCTTAAATTTATCTGTTGTCAAAATTGCAGCACGTTGCAAAGACGCTTGTAAAGCCTCTCTATCAACGATCAATTTATTGTTTTGACCTTTTGGAATGACTCTTTGGAAATCTGGAAACTTGCCTTCTACCAATTTTGAAAGTAGTTCAACATCACCAAAGTTAAATTTAATTTGGTTACTTGCTAAAGAAATAACTACTGGATCATCTGAGTCATCTAACAAATGTTGCAACTCAAGAATAGTCTTACGAGGAATGATGACCTCTTGTTTTTGTCCATTACCAGTAGGTGCTTTATCTAAATCAACATGACTGTATGCCAATCTATGTCCATCAGTTGCAACAGCAATAATTCTTTGACCCTCTAAAACAAACAACATGCCATTTAAGTAATAGCGGATATCTTGTTGAGCCATAGCAAAGTGCACTTGGCTAATTAATTGCTTCAATGACTTTTGAGACATTTCCCAGCTAGCAGAAACATCTGTAGATTCAGACATGATAGGAAATTCGTTGGCAGCCAAGGTTTGCAATGTAAAACGACTTTTTCCACTTTGCACAACCATCTTGCTATCTTTCAAAGAAAGACTCATTGGTCCTTCTGGTAAAGCACGCAAAATATCTACTAATTTTCTAGCACCAACAGTTGTACTTAAGTTGTCTGCTCCAACTCCAAAATCTGCATGAGTTGTGATTTGAATTTCAATGTCAGTAGAAATTAACGAGACAGCATTGCCATTTTTTTTAAACAGCAAGTTGGCCAAAATTGGCAACGTATGTTTGCGTTCAACAATACCACTGACTAGTTGTAGTGGCTTAAGCAATTTGTCTCTTGATGTGCTGACCAGCTCCATGGTTCTTATTCCTGTAATTGTTTATATGTATATATATTTATAGTAGTAGTTAATAAAGCAGCCAAATTCTGTGGATAACTAAAAAAACATTTATTAATCAGTATTTTACCTTCATTAAAACCTTGTGGATATCTTTTGGATAGCCTTTGGATAAAGTTTAATAACTTCTCCATTTTTGCATGAATAGATGAATTGTCCACAATCTATCAACAACTCATCCAAGTACTTATTCCCATAGTTATACATAAGCTATCCACAAACATATCCACACCCTAAAAACTAGTTTTTCAAAGATTGCTCCAACACGTGTAACTCATGATTTAGTTGGCTATCTCTAGATCTTTCATCTGCAATTTTTCTTACCGCATGCAATACAGTTGTGTGATCACGACCACCAAAAAGTTCACCAATTTCAGGCAGGCTTTTTTGAGTCAATTCTTTTGCGATGTACATCGCAATTTGTCTGGGTCGCGCTATGTTAGCAGGACGTTTTTTCGAGTACATGTCAGCAACTTTTATATTATAAAAATCAGCGACTGTCTTTTGAATGTTTTCAACCGAAATTTGTCTGTTTTGTACCGAAAGCAAGTCTTTTAAGGCTTCTCTGGCAACATCAATCGTAATTTCTTTTCCGTGAAAACGAACATAAGCCAAAATTTTTCTCAAAGCACCTTCTAATTCACGAACGTTTGAACGTAAATGTTTTGCCACAAAAAAGGCAACATCTTCACTCAGAGGCAATCCTTCAGATAGTGCTTTTTTCATCAAGATAGCCACACGCATTTCTAGCTCTGGTGGCTCAATGGCTACAGTTAAGCCAGAATCAAAACGTGAAATTAAACGATCATCAATTCCCGAAATTTCCTTTGGATAGGTGTCGCTGGTCATGATGACCTGAGATTTATTCGCAGTTAGTGCCTCAAAGGCATAAAAAAACTCTTCTTGAGATCTTGGTTTCCCTGCAAAAAACTGAATATCGTCAATTAAAAGCAAATCTAAAGAGTGGTAATACTGCTTGAACTTATCAAAGGACTTTTGTTGGTAAGCTTTGACCACATCCGATACATATTGTTCAGCGTGAATGTATCGAATCTTCGCTTTCGGCTTTTCCTGTAATAAATGATTGCCGATGGCATGAATCAGGTGAGTTTTACCAAGGCCTACGCCACCATATAAATACATAGGGTTGTAGGATGAGCCGGGGTTGTTAGCAACCTGTATCGCTGCAGCCCTGGCAAGCTGATTAGCTTTACCCGTAACAAAACTATCAAAAGTTAAGTTTGGATTGAGCCTTGATCTACCATCTATACCAATGCTGGGTAATTCGTTAATTTCGTTTGAAACCTCGTTAACACCTACTGATATTGAAGGGCCATCGCTGTTTGTTTCGCTGATGAACTCAGAGTGCTTTTCCTCGGTGTTTAGCAATTTAATTTTTGGGTCTAGTACCCACTCAATCACGATTGCTCTACCAAAATGGTTTTGAGCAAGCTCAATAAACCTTTGATTAAATTGATTTTTTGCCCAATCAAGCTTAAATCTATTAGGTGCCGCAAGCTCTAAAATATTAGTGGATTCATCAAAATTTAAAGCGAACAGGGGCTTGATCCAGGTCTTGAATTGCTGGGGCGATAGTTCTTTTGAAAAAGAATTTGTCACAAACTCCCAAAATGATTCAAGAGCCGAATTTGTTTTTAAGGAGGAATTTATTAGAGTATTTGTAATCACGGGGTGATTGTAGATGCTCTTAAAAGTTATCCACAAAGGATAAGTCAGGGGATAACCTGTGGATAACTTGTTAATAACCCAAAAAATATATTAAAAACAACAACATGTAATTGTGAATAAAAATATATTATGCAAATATCTATTGACTAACACATATAAAAAAGCGAGAATCTAAGGTTCGCTAGGAAATAATTATGAAACGTACATATCAACCATCCGTAACTCGTCGTAAACGCACCCACGGTTTTCGTGTTCGCATGAAAACAAAAGGTGGTCGCCATGTTTTGAATGCGCGCCGTGCCAAGGGACGTAAACGCCTCGCTGTTTAAACAGCAGCAAATTAATGAAAAATGTAGAGCGAGCAAATCATTGCCTCGCTCTACACGTCTTTCTGATGCAGCATTAATACGAACAGTATTAGCTCAAAAACCCAAAACTACTAAATATATTGCTTGTCATATTTTCAATGAATATGATGGCTTTGCTTTAACTGTTCCTAAAAAACTGGCTAAAAGAGCTGTTGATAGAAATAAGATAAAGCGGTTGATGAGAGAGGCTTACAGGCAATCTCCTGATTCTGGGGCGGCGCAAGCGGTGGTATTGAGGCTGCGAAAAAAAATTGGCGATAAAACAAAAAATAAATTGAGGGAGCCTGAGCGATTAGAAATCCGTAAAGAACTAGCTTCTTTAAGGTTGCGCAAGTGATTAGTCTGATTCTTCAGCGCTTGGTTCGGCTGTATCAACTGACGCTAAGTCCTTTTTGGGGTTCCCAATGCAGGTTTCATCCAACGTGTTCTTGCTATGCAATAGAAGCGTTACAAAAGCATGGTTCAATAAAAGGAACGGGCTTAGCAATTTATAGAATTTTGCGATGTAACCCTTGGTCTAAAGGTGGCATTGATCCAGTTCCAGAAAAGACCGTTAAGAAGTAACAATCTCACACTACAATTCTTGCTTACGTAATTAAATACAGAAAAATTCAATGGACATCAGAAAAACGCTACTTTGGGCCATCTTTACTATTTCAGCATTATTGCTATTTAATGCATGGCAAGAGCAAACGGGCCAGGGCTCTTTGTTTTCGAAATCATCTGCACCAGCAAAACAACAAGCAGTTGCAGCGGATAACGGGGCTAAAGATTTGCCAAAGCCAAGCGGAACTACTTTGGCCGCTCCAACGCAAACAAGTATCCCTAAAACAGGAGAACTTTTAACTTTAAAGAACGACGTTTTAGAGCTTGATATAGATACATTGGGCGGTGTAGTTAGTAAGGCGCGCCTCCTAAAACATTTGGAAGAAGATAAATCACCAGTTCTATTATTTGATCGTAGTAACGAAAGACAATATTTTGCGAGAACAGGCTTGGTGTCTGGTTCGGGCGCAGAGCTACCAAACCACACTCAAGTTTTTGCTGCCACAAAAAACCAAGCCAATAACTCAATCACACTAATTGCAGAAAAGAATGGTGTACGTCTAGAAAAAACATATACATTGGATAAGGGATCCTATGTTGTAGAAGCAAAGCACGCCATTAAAAATATTAGCGCCCAAAACCTAGATGCAACTTTATATGCAGAGTTAGTGCGCGATGGTGGCAAGCCATCATTTAAGGGCAAGGTTGAAGAGAGTTCTTTTTACAGCACCTTTACAGGCCCAGCGGTTTATACAGATGCTGAAAAATTCCACAAAATTGATTTTTCTGATATTGAAAAAGGAAAGTCAAAAGTTCCATCGACACAGCCAGCTGGCGATACAGCATGGGTAGCAATGGTGCAACACTACTTTGTTTCAGCGTGGGTGCCACCTGCCACTTATTCAAAAGACTTATACGTTGAAAAATTAGATAAGAACCAATTCCGTGTTGGTGTTAAATCTAAATTAGATGCTCTAAGTATTGGCCAAGAAAAAGTGGAAACATTTAAATTATTTGTTGGCCCACAAGAAGAGCGTGTTTTAGAAAACGTGGCCCCAGGTTTGGAGCTCGTAAAAGATTATGGTTGGTTAACTATTTTGGCAAAACCAATTTTTTGGTTGTTAGAAAAGATCCATGCTCTTGTAAACAATTGGGGTTGGGCAATCATTTTGTTAACGATTTTCATCAAATTGGTTTTCTTCCCATTATCTGCTGCAAGCTATAAGTCAATGGCAAGAATGAAGGAAGTTCAACCTAGGCTTTTAGAAATGAAAGAGCGCTATAAGGGTGAGCCGCAAAAATTGAATCAAGCAATGATGGAAATGTATCGCAAAGAAAAGATTAATCCCTTAGGTGGTTGCTTTCCTGTGCTGATACAGATCCCTGTATTTATTGCTTTGTACTGGGTTTTATTGGCGTCAGTAGAGATGCGTGCGGCACCATGGTTGGGATGGATACAAGATTTATCTAAACCAGATACATTGTTTGGTGTTTGGTTTGGCGCCCCAATCGGTTTATTGCCAATCTTGATGGCAATATCTATGTTTATACAAACCAAACTTAATCCAACTCCGCCAGACCCAGTGCAGGCCAAGTTAATGATGCTCATGCCAATCGTGTTTTCATTTATGTTCTTTTTCTTCCCAGCAGGCTTGGTTCTGTATTGGGTTGTAAACAACATTTTGTCGATTGCGCAACAGTGGCAAATTAATAAAATTTATGGTGGTAGTAAAGCCGCATAACAATGAATAGTCAGCGCGATCCCATCATTGCTTTAGCAACAGCGAAGGGTCGCGCTAGCGTAGGAATTATTCGTTTATCTGGTGAAGGGGTTTTGCAGATTAGCAAAGCCCTTTGCCATAAAGACCTTCATCCACGCCACGCCACTCTATTGACCTTTGAAGATGATCAAGGTGATTTGATAGATGAAGGTTTGGCAATATATTTTCCGGGGCCTAATTCCTACACAGGTGAAGATGTGTTGGAACTTCAGTGTCACGGTAGCGTTGCAGCATTAAATCTTTTAATTGAATACTGTTTGAAAATTGGTAAACCTTATCGTTTGCGCTTGGCTGCGCCCGGAGAGTTTACGGAGCGAGCTTTCTTAAATAATAAGATTGATCTGGCCCAAGCAGAGGCCATCGCTGATTTAATTGATGCCAGCAGTGCTCTAGCCGCCAAGGGGGCGGCAAGATCATTAAAGGGCGATTTTTCAAAAAAAATTCAAATCTTTTTAGAAGCTCTAATTGAGTTGCGCGCACTTACAGAGGCTACGCTTGATTTTCCAGAAGAGGAAATAGATTTTATTGAGCAACACGATGTCTTCAATCGATTAAAAAATATTCTTAGCAATATTCAGGATGTTAAAAAATCTGCTCAACAAGGTGCAGTAATTAGAGATGGCTTAACGATTGTTTTGGTCGGTCAGCCTAATGTGGGTAAAAGTTCATTGATGAACGCATTGGCTGGCGAAGAGGTGGCAATTGTTACTGAAGTTGCTGGCACAACCAGAGATCGTTTAAAAGAAACAATCCAAATAGAAGGCGTGCCATTACATATTATTGACACCGCAGGTTTAAGAGAAACAACCGACAGTGTCGAGCAAATTGGCATAGAAAGAACTTGGAAATCTATAGAGCAAGCAGATTTAGTGTTGCATCTAATGGATGTTAGTGATGGTGCAGAAATTTCAGCGCTTGATCAAGAGCTAATTAATAAGATCAAAGACATGGCGACCAAACAAGTTCCAATTAAGATCGTTTGGAATAAGCTAGACCAAGCTTCAAGCAGTCACAAGAACACTCAAAATGAATTTTATGTTTCAGCTAAAACGGGTCTAGGTCTTGATGCGCTTAAGCAAGAGTTATTAAGTGTGGCTGGTTGGCAACCTGATGCTGAGGGTGGAATACTTGCGCGTCAACGACATATTGAAGCGTTGTTAGAGGCAGAGCAGTTTATTAACAATGCCTTGGTATTATTAAGGAGAGAAACAGCTTCCGTTGATCTAGCTGCCGAAGAGATGCGTTTGGCTCAAGACGCATTATCAAAAATTACAGGACAGTTCTTCCCAGATGATTTATTAGGCAAAATTTTTAGTACTTTTTGTATTGGTAAGTAAGCGGTGATTACCCAATTTGATCAAGTGGTGCTAGCAGGCGGTGGTAATCGTTGTTGGTGGCAGGCAGGTTTTTGGCATGTGCTTAATGAAAAAATCCCTCAGACACCGAAAAAGCTAATTGCAATAAGCGCAGGCGCTGCAACAGCATGTCTTTTTTATGCTCGACCAGGAAAAAGTGGTGCAGAGTGGGGTCTAAATTATTATGCGCACGCCTTGGAGAAGGTTAGAAAAAACGCAAATTGGGCAAATTTCTTTTCATCTGAGCCAATTTTTCCGCACCATCAAATTTATCGCTCAGCTCTTAAAAATATTCTTGGTGGGGGCTTTGATTTAATTAAAAGAGGCCCGGAGATAGAAATTGGCTTGGCTAAAACACCTGTATGGTTAGGGCCAAGGCTTTCAGTGGCTGTTGGATTAACTGTCTATAACTTAGAGAAGTATTTTAAAAAGAGCTTGCACCCTACTTTAGGCAAGACTATAGGCTTTACCCGTGAATTTATTCGAGCCCAAGATTGTTCGTCTGAGGATGATTTAATCGAACTAATTTTGCAATCATCATGTACGCCACCATTTACACCCGTCATGTATCGAGGTGGGCAAGCTGTATTAGATGGCGGTTTGGTGGATAACGTCCCAATTGATGGCTTGAGCCCTTCCCCTGAGGGAATGCCACGAAGTGAAGTGCTGGTGCTTTTAACAAGAAGATACTCTCAGCCCGACTATTTAATCAAAGAGTTACCAGGTCTTAGGCTGACTTATGTTCAGCCGTCCCACCCAGTACCAATTTCTAGCTGGGATTACGCTCATCATGAGTTGATGCCCTTGACTTATCAGCAAGGTAGAGCCGATGCAGAGCTTGCATTTTCAGGCGGTTTGCTTGGTTAGTTAAGAGAATTCTTAACTGTCCTTTGTAAGGCTAAAAAGGGTCCCAAGTGGTATCCTTACGGTATTCCAAAACTACTAACTTAACCATGAATCAACCTACGATGAAAGGTGTGGCCGCCCTTAACGTGCCGTCTTATGTTAAACATCAGAAGTTAATTGACTGGGTGGCAGAAATCGCCGCATTAACACAGCCAGATAACGTGTATTGGTGTGATGGATCGGAAGAAGAATACGACCGTTTATGCGCCAATATGGTGGCCGCAGGAACGCTAAAAAAGCTAAATTCAGCAAAAAGAAAAAATTCTTATTTAGCTTGCTCAGATCCAAGTGACGTTGCTCGTGTTGAGGACAGAACATATATTTGTTCTAAGAATAAAGAAGATGCTGGCCCTACTAATAATTGGATGGACCCAGCAGAAATGCGCAAGACTCTTCAACCTTTATTCCAAGGTTGCATGAGAGGTAGAACGCTTTATGTTGTGCCATTTTCAATGGGTCCGTTAGGCTCACCGATTGCGCACATTGGTGTTGAGTTATCTGATAGCGCATACGTTGCAATCAACATGCGCATCATGACGCGCATGGGTAAGGGTGTGTTTGATGTTTTAGGTTCTGACGGTGATTTTGTGCCTTGCGTACACACGGTTGGCAAACCATTAGAGGCTGGCGAAAAAGACGTATCTTGGCCATGCAATAGCACTAAATATATCGTGCATTATCCAGAGACTCGTGAGATCTGGTCTTATGGTTCAGGATATGGCGGCAATGCATTGTTAGGTAAAAAGTGCTTTGCTTTGCGTATTGCATCAACAATGGGTCGCGACCAAGGTTGGTTAGCTGAACATATGTTGATTTTGGGCGTGACATCTCCAGAGGGTAAAAAATATCACGTGGCTGCAGCATTCCCATCAGCATGTGGCAAAACAAACTTTGCGATGTTAATTCCGCCACAAGGTTTCCAGGGCTGGAAAGTAACAACGATTGGTGATGACATTGCTTGGATTAAACCTCGTAAGGATCCTGTGACGGGCAAAACGCGCTTGTTTGCTATCAATCCAGAAGCTGGTTATTTTGGTGTTGCCCCTGGTACAAATACCCTAACCAACGCTAACTGCATGGCATCGCTAAATGAAAATGTAATTTTCACAAACGTTGCATTAACAGATGATGGCGACGTTTGGTGGGAAGGCATGACAGACAAAGCCCCAGATCATTTAATTGATTGGCAGGGTAAGGATTGGACGCCAGCTGATTCAGCTGCAGGCAGAAAAGCTTCTCATCCAAATGCTCGATTTACTGTGGCTGCAACTAATAACCCGGTGATTGATCCTGAGTGGAACAATCCAGATGGTGTTGCGATTGATGCATTTATCTTTGGTGGCCGTCGTTCAACAACAGTGCCGTTGGTAACAGAGGCTCGTAATTGGGTAGAGGGTGTATACATGGCTTCTACAATGGGCTCTGAGACTACGGCTGCAGCTGCAGGTCAGCAAGGCGTTGTGCGTCGTGACCCGTTTGCTATGTTGCCATTTGCGGGTTACAACATGAGCGACTACTTCCAACATTGGTTGAATATGGGTAAAAAGCTAGAGTCTGAAGGCGCCAAGTTGCCAAGCATCTATTGCGTTAACTGGTTCCGTAAGGATGAGGCTGGTAAATTTGTATGGCCAGGATATGGCGAAAATATGCGTGTATTGGCATGGATGCTTGAGCGCATTGAAGGTAAAGCGAAAGGCCAAGAAAACATTTTTGGCACAACGCCAACGCATGGTGATATCAATTGGACTGGTTTAGATTTCAGCGCTGAGCAATTCAATAAAGTAACGTCTATTGATAAAGCTGCATGGCAAGAAGAAATGAAACTCCATGATCAGCTATTTGAACAGTTGTCATACCACTTGCCAAAAGAGTTGGTAGAAACTAAAAATGCATTAGAGGCTCGATTGGCCAACCAATAGAACTGCTACTCACTAGTAAAAAAGCCCCCAGAAATTGGGGGCTTTTTTTATTTACTTGGCCTAATTAATAGTTTTTTGGAAACATATTTAATGGGTTGATGTGAGCGCCCGCTTTAATTACTTCGTAGTGTAGGTGTGGGCCTGTAGAGCGACCCGTATTGCCAACCTTAGCAATTACATCACCACGATTAACTGTTTGGCCCACCCGAACCAACAATTGACTGGCATGCGCATAACGAGTTTTAAATCCTTCGGCATGTTTAATTTCAATAACATTGCCGTATTGTGAATCCCACCCTGATCTGCTGACGACACCAGATGCTGAAGCAATAATTGGCGTTCCGATTGCAGCAGAAAAATCAATGCCCTCATGCTTAGCCATCGCTTGGGTGAAGGGATCGATTCTTAGGCCAAATCCACTCGTCAGACTGTACGCGCCATTTACAGGGTTGCCGATCGGTAAGCTATTTAGCCAAGTTATCTGTTTGTTCCAAAGTGCGTTGATTTCTGCAACGCTGCGCTTGAACTCATTGATATCTTGCAACGACTCATCAAGAGCATCAATTAAATTCAAGGTGCTTTTGTTCTTATTGTCGACCGGTTTTAAGGGGCCACCTCTACTGCTCGTAGCAGTTGGAATTTGTAACTTAACGGCTGTTGGTGTGGCCAAGTCCATAAAACGATCTTTGAGCTTTTGAATCTGAATAATTTCTTCAGACGTGGCTTGTAGTTTTTCTTGCAGCAAGCTCAGTCGCTGTTTATAGGATTCTTCAATCTTATTTTGTTCTGCTTGGGTTAAAACCCCACCCAAAGCACGAGCTAATTCAGGCTTGGCTTCAATTGCAATTCTTAAGCCGACAAAGTGCAAGATACCGCCAATTGCAATTAAGAGGGCAGCAAAAATACCTACAGCCATCGAGACTGTTCTTAGCGTAATAGATATTGTTCTAACTCGGCCCGTTGGACCAGAGACCCACATTAATTGCATGAATGTCGTTCAATTTGTTTAGAGATGCATTATAAAGGCACCCATGACATCGCTAAAAACCCCAGAAACCTATGATGCAATCGTTATTGGCGCAGGAGTTGCGAGTGCTGCGATTGTAAAATCATTAAAAAACAATGACATAGATGATTTTTTGGTGATTGATCAGGCTGTTGGGCCTGGTTGCGGTACAAGCGGGCATGGGTTTGCGTTATGTCATCCATACATCGGCCGTGGGGCATCAAGATTACAGCGCTTAACGATGCTGGCATTTAAAGAAGCTCGAGAAATATGGGTGGACTATTGGTCAAAGTCTGGGGTTTTACATTTGGCTCGGGAGCCAAAAGGGTTTGATAAAAAAATAATGAGTGAGCGCTTGCTATCGCAAGGGTTTAATACACAAATGGCTAGGCCATTGGAGGCAAGTGAATCCTTGGGTATTGCCGGCGCATCATTGTCTGGTACATTTTTTCCTGAGGGTGGCTGGGTTAACTTAAAAAAAATTGCTGAGGACCATTTAGGAGGGTTACAAGAAAAGCAAAAGAGATGGTCTTGTCTTGTTACTGGGGCTGAATACAAAGATGAATATTGGCACGTTTATGGTGTTAACCAAGAGTTGATTGGATCAGCCAAGCGGTTATTTTTAGCGAACGGCTTAGGGGCGCAAACTGTTGCTGCTAGCGCTGGGGTAGAGTTACCCTTAAAACCGGTTAGGGGACAGTTATCAACATTTAGCTATGGCGCCAATAGCACCTGGGCACAAACAAAACCTGTTGTTGCCCTATCTGGGAAAGTATATTGTTTGCCGCCAATACTGCAAGATGATGGCTCATACCATTGGTCGGTTGGTTCAACGTATGATGAAAATGTAGATGACTTGGCTACATGGGAAAAAAGTCATACAGAAAACCAAGCGCTAATTCAGGAAATGTTTGGTGATTCATTTGATGCCTCGGAGCTAAACCCAATTGATGCATTTGTTGGTATTCGATGCGTTGCCAAGGATCGGCTACCCATCATAGGGCCAGTGAGGGGCTACCCAGGCCTATATGTTTTGACAGCGCTGGGTTCTAGAGGGGTTATGTGGTCAGCCCTAGCCTGCCAGATGTATTCTGAACATCTGGCAGAGGAGCTGCGTCAATCAGCTTTTTTTGATGAACGTTTTTTAGCTGGGGCACGCTTAGCTGGCGCAGGTTTAACGGATGATTTGGCTTCAGCTTTGCTACCGGCACGTTTTTTAGCTGGCGCCTCGAACTCAAAGCCAATTTTTCCATCTGCCTGACGAGCAAGATAAGCTTTAAATCCTCTGCCCGTTCGCAAAGACTTAAAGTTAGTTAGTAAATCTGTTTTGCCTTCGCTTAGCAACTTAGCAACTTGTTCTCTAGAAATTTCTTGTTGTAGAACAACTTTACCTGTTGAAAAATCACATGACTTACTTGGTCCAACACTTCGTTCGCAGAGGTATTTCATGCCATGTTCATAAACAGCGCCGGAGCACTTGGGACAGGCTCCTAGAGCAGTTTGACCAGTGAAATCTACTTCCTCAGTATCGTCATCCTGACTATTACCAAAATCAAACTCTAGTTTGAAGCCGGCATTTGGGTAGTCTTTGTCATCTTCTGGAATTGCTACTAATTTAATAATCGCAGCAAATGGGCGCCCCATTTTGCTTCTGAAGCCCTGAAGCGGTCCAATCTCTTTATTGGCTATTAAAGCTTCGGCCTCATCGTATTCAAAAGCCCTGCCACCAGGTATTTTGCTAATTGAAAAACCGCATTTTTCACAAGCAAACCGTCTATAGTTTTCTTTTACTAATCCACCGCAGTGTGGGCATGGCGTTTGTAGGTCAGCATAATCACCAGGAATTGTGTCACTGTCATATTCCTTAGCGCGCTTGACGATGCGTTGGGTAATTTGAGCAATTTCTTGCATGAAGCTGTTACGGTCAATCTGGCCCTTTTCCATTAGGGCAAGTTTGTGTTCCCAGTTGCCGGTTAATGCAGGCTGGGTAAGCTCCTCAACACCAAGTCCGCGCAAGAGAGTCATTAATTGAAAAGCTTTGGCCGTAGGTATTAATTCCCTAGCTTCTCGAACCATATATTTTTCAGCTAGCAAGCCCTCAATGATGGCTGCCCTGGTGGCTGGTGTGCCGAGACCTTTTTCTGACATCGCTTCACGATAGTCATCATCGTCAATTAATTTACCAGCACCCTCCATTGCAGAGAGTAGTGTGGCTTCGGTATATCTTGCAGGCGGTTTAGTTTTTAGTGGAACAGGGCTGACAGCCTCAGTTTGAACTTTTTCGTTGGGAGCAACAGGCACCAACTCTTTGTCATCCTGTATGGACTTGCCATAAACAGCTAACCAGCCTGGGCTTGTCAATATTTTCCCGTCTGTTTTAAATAAATGACCGCTGACCTCAGTAATACGAGTGGTAACTTTAAATTCTGCCGCAGGGAAAAATATTGCCATAAAGCGGCGCACAACTAGGTCGTACAACTTTTGCTCTGGTTCAGAAAGATTTTTTGGGGCTTGCAGCGTTGGAATAATCGCAAAGTGATCGGAAATTTTGCTGTTATCAAAAATCTTTTTGTTTGGTTTTACCCAAGAGTTATTCAAAATTTGTGATGCAAACGGGTAATAGTTGTCTGAACTATCTGCAAGCATTTCTAGCGTGCTTGTGACCGTGGGTAAATAGTCCTCTGGAAGTGCTCTTGAGTCAGTTCTTGGGTATGTCAGAACTTTATGTTTTTCATAAAGCGCTTGTGCCAGGCCTAAAGTATTCTTTGCTGAAAAACCAAATCGGGCATTCGCTTCTCTTTGCAAGCTAGTTAAATCAAATAGTTGTGGCGCTGCTTGAGTGCTAGGTTTTGATTCTTCAGTGACCTTACCGCTCTTGTCATGACATGCAGCAACAATACTTGCAGCAGCAGCCTCACTCCATAAGCGGTTATCTTTTTTCTCAGGGTCTACGGCAGCATCTTTAGACTCTTTTTTAAATTTGGGGTCAAACCATTTGCCTTGATATATGCCTGCAGCACAGATGAACTCGGCGGTTACCTCCCAGTAGTCCCTAGAAATGAACTTTCTGATAAGTTCTTCTCTTTCAACCACAATCGATAGGGTTGGAGTTTGTACGCGCCCTACTGTTGTTAGAAAGAAACCGCCACTTTTACTATTAAATGCAGTCATGGCACGGGTGCCATTGATGCCTACTAACCAGTCCGATTCTGAACGACAACGCGCAGCATTTGCTAGGTTGTGTAATTCTTCATCACTTCGTAATTTTGTGAACCCATCACGAATCGCTTGAGGTGTCATGGACTGTAACCATAAGCGCTCAATTTTTTGAGGCGCTTTAGTGTGTTGGGCAATCAACCTAAAAATCAACTCACCTTCACGCCCCGCGTCACATGCATTAATTAGGCGATTGATGTCTTTGCGTTTGATCAGTTTTTGTAAAACTTTTAGTCTGGCTTCAGTTTTCGCAATCGGTCTTAAGTCAAAGTGAGGCGGTATGACAGGTAAGTTTGTAAAAGACCATTTACCTCGTTTGACCTCATAGGCATCTGGGGCGGCTATCTCTAAAAGATGGCCTACCGCAGATGAAACCACGAATTCATCACTTTCAAAGTAATCCTCATGCTTAGTAAATCCACCCAGAGCGCGAGCAATGTCGGCTGCAACTGATGGTTTTTCAGCAATGATTAAAGCCTTATTGGGCCCAGATTGAGTGCTTGTTTTTGCCACGTTAAAGACTTCCCGAGGGGTCAAATTAAATTAATTTCCTTTTTTTATTATTAACCGATAAATGCAAAATTAGGAAAAATTTCAAAAAATTGCTATTTGAGGGACCATGTATTAAGTAAAAATCTCAGTTCATCAACGATGTCAGAGGGTTTTTCGGTTAACTTTGCGCCATCCTTAATGAGATGGTGGCAGCCCGCTGAGCTCGGTCGTGAGATTGAGTTGGGGATGGCGAAAACTTCCCTACCAAGCTCATTGGCACACTTTGCAGTAATCAATGACCCAGACTTAATGGCGGCCTCCACCACAAGCGTGCCCAAAGACAATGCGGCAATTAATCTATTTCTCTGGGGGAAAAAGAACGGTTTTGTGGTGGTACCTGGCGGATACTCTGAAATTAGTAGGCCCATTTGATTGATTTGTTGAAATAAAGCCCGATTCTTGTTTGGGTAGCACTTATCTAGGCTGGTGCCACAGACTGCAATCGTTGGGATTGGGTGGTTGGACTCTAGCGCCCCCATGTGAGCTGCCGCGTCAATGCCCTCAGCCAAACCAGAAACAATACAAAATCCTTGATTTGCTAGTGCTTGTGAAAACGCTCGGGCATATTTAAGGCCATGATTGGATGCTTTACGTGAGCCGACAACTGCAACGCTGGGCATTTTTAGCGCCTTAATGTTGCCCAGACAGTAAATTTCTTTAGGGGCATCAGACAAATCTAGTAATCTGCTTGGATAATAGGGGTGTTTTTGATTGATTGAGATAATTGGAGGCATCACTAAATTGTCTGGAATTCTATTTTTTCAAGCAATCAGTAATCCCTGAACTTTATGTAAGAAATTTCTGAAATGGCTGTACTACCTATCCTTCATTACCCTGACCCACGCTTGCATACGGTGGCTAAACCTGTTGCTGAAATCAATCAAAAAATTAAGCAGTTAGTTTCAGATATGGCGGAAACAATGTATGAGGCGCCAGGTATTGGTTTAGCAGCCACGCAGGTGAATGCTCACTTACAAGTTATCGTTATTGACTTATCAGATGAAAGAAATCAATTACAGGTTTTTATCAATCCAGAAATAACTTGGGCAAGTGAAGAAAAAAAAGTGTGGCAAGAGGGGTGTTTGTCCGTTCCAGATTTTTATGACGAGGTATTGCGCCCTTCCGAAGTGAAGGTGAAGGCATTAGATATTGATGGCAAACCATTTGAAATTCATGCTGATGGTTTGATGGCGGTTTGTATCCAACATGAAATGGATCATCTGAAGGGCAAAGTTTTTGTGGAGTATTTGTCTTCATTAAAGCGAATGAGAATTGCAGGAAAACTTAAGAAGAAATCTAAGGCGGGTGAAATTTAATGCTGAGGGTGGTTTTTGCCGGTACGCCAGAATTTGCTAGGGTGGCTTTAGAACAAATTTATGGTGCAGGCCATCATGTTGTGATGGTGATGACTCAGCCTGATAGGCCAGCAGGCCGAGGTATGAATCTACAGGCCAGCCCAGTCAAGCAGTTTGCCGTAGAAAAACACATCAAAGTTATACAGCCAACATCTTTAAAGTTAGATGGTAAGTATTTTGCTGAAGCAACAAATGCACTTAAAGAATTACGTGAGTGTGAGTTTGATGTCATGGTTGTTGCTGCATATGGTTTGATTTTGCCGAAAGAAGTTTTTGATATTGCTGAAAAACCAAATCGGGCAGGCTGTTTAAACATTCATGCATCGTTACTGCCTAGGTGGCGAGGTGCTGCCCCAATACATAGAGCCATTGAAGCTGGCGACAGTGCGACAGGCATTGCCATCATGCAAATGGATTTGGGCCTTGATACTGGTCCAGTGATATCCATGAAGGAAATACCCATTTCAGACAAAGAAACCACAGCCTCATTGCATGATTCATTGGCATTACTTGGTGGTGAAATGATCGTAAAAGCCTTGAATGACTTTGAGCTTAATAGTGAGTTAGTCAGCAAGCCTCAAGCAATTGACGGTGTTACATATGCCAAAAAAATATTAAAGGAAGAGGCCAGAATTGATTGGACAAATCAAGCAAAAGAAATAGATCAAAAAATCAGGGCATTTAATCCTTTTCCGGGTGCTTTGTTTGAAAAGAGTGAATTAATGATTAAGGCTTGGTTCTCGAAACTTCCATCCGTAAGCAAGACATCGCACCGACCAGGAGAAATTCTTGACATAAGTCGTGATGGGGTTGAGGTGGCGGCTGGTTCTGGCAGCATTCTGTTAATAGAGCTACAAAAGCCAGGTGGCAAAAAGGCACCAGCAGATCAGCTGGCCAAGGCTATTGGATGGCAGGTTGGGGATGTTTTAAATTAACAACCCCTTGAATAAATCAACAATTACACACATATGATGCTAGAGCCATTTTCTAAATCTAGAATTTATAGGAATTCACCTAGCGGAGATTTGCAAGATGTTTAATTGGTTTAAGACAGCCATATTGATGGCAGGTATCACCGCCCTATTTATTGTTGTTGGCGGAATGATTGGTGGTGAACAAGGCATGTTGATGGCGCTGCTTTTAGCCTTTGGCATGAACTTTTTCAGCTATTGGTTCTCCGACAAGATGGTTCTTAGCATGATGAATGCGCGGGAAGTAGATGAGGTGACCGCGCCCCATTTTTATCGAATGGTCAAAGAGCTTGCGGGTAAGGCTGGGCTGCCCATGCCAAAAGTTTATCTAATTGAAGAAGATGCACCCAACGCATTTGCTACTGGTCGCAACCCTGAGAATGCTGCGGTTGCCGCGACAACCGGAATTCTACGAATACTCTCTGAGAGAGAAATTCGTGGAGTGATGGCGCATGAGTTAGCGCATGTGAAGCATCGTGATATTTTGATTTCAACCATATCTGCCACGATGGCGGGAGCATTATCTGCCCTGGCAAATTTTGCAATGTTCTTTGGTGGTAGAGATTCTGAGGGGCGCCCATCGAATCCAATAGCTAGCATTTTGGTGGCCATACTGGCTCCTTTGGCTGCAAGTCTTATACAAATGGCAATCTCGCGTGCGCGCGAGTATGAGGCTGATAGAGGTGGCGCAGAAATTAGCGGCGATCCCGAGTCGCTTGCGATGGCGTTAGAAAAGATACACCGTTATGCTAGCGATAGATCATTTAATGCGGTTGAGAATCACCCAGAAACAGCGCAAATGATGATCATGAACCCACTCTCTGGCGGAGGATTGTCGGGTCTTTTTTCAACACACCCACCAACCGATGACAGAGTCTCGCGTTTGATGGAAATGGCAAGAACTGGAACGTACCCTGTCTGAAAATAAACAACAAGGCGCAAGCCTATCAAAAGCGCTTTTTGAGTCAGCTAAAGTATTACAAGAGGTTCAGGACGGCACATCTTTAACCTCCGCCATACAAATAGTTCCACTAGGCCTACGCCCAGCGGTTCAAAGTATTACGTTTCAGGCTTTAAGGCGGGGCTATTGGGTTCATGAGGTTCTTAATCAGTATGTACAAAAAACTCCACCAGGTTTAACTCTCTACGTTTTATGGGCAGCCATTGCTTTGGTGCCCGAAAAAGATTGTGAGCCCATGTATGCAACGCACACGCTAGTTAATGAAGCGGTCAACGTTTGCCATTTAGATAAAAACTTGTTTTATGCAAAAGGCTTAATTAATGCCGTATTGCGCAGAGTTCTAAGAAACGAAAACTTATATCAAGAGATATCTGAAGACAACAACCCCTCTTATCCTGATTGGTGGTTGCGAAAAATTAAACATGCATATTCTGAGCAAGCTCAAAATATTATTAAATCTTCCAAGGCTCGGCCGCCTCTTACGTTGCGACTTAATCAAAGGCAGATTGCCATAGAGCAACAAGACTTATATTTAAATAAGCTTAATGATGCTGGTCTTCGGCATAAAAAAATCAGCTCAATTGCAGGGGTTCAGCTAAAGAATGCGATTGAATTGACAACCCCTGTCCCAGTAAATCAAATTCCTGGTTTTTTTGAGGGGGCCTGTTCTGTTCAAGATGCGGGCGCTCAATTGGCCGGCACCTTGTTAAACCTTCAGCCGGGAACGAAGGTATTGGATGCGTGTGCCGCGCCAGGTGGAAAAACAGCGCAGCTACTAGAATTATTTGACGTTCAACTCGATGCATTAGAGATTGATCCTGCAAGAGCCAAAAGAATTCAAGAAAACTTGGATCGTTTGAAGTTACAAAATGCTCGAGTTTTAGTAGGTGATGCATCAGAACCGAAAAGCTGGTTTGATGGTGAGCAATATGATGCTATTTTGGCGGATGTGCCCTGCTCCGCTTCCGGAATTGTTAGGCGACACCCAGACATCACGTATTTACGCCAAGAAGTAGATATTAAAAATTTACAGGTAATGCAAAGAAAAATATTAACGTCTCTGTGGTCGTTGCTTAAACCCGGAGGCAAGTTGTTATATGTGACATGCTCGGTTTTTCCTGAAGAGGGGGAGTTACAAGCACGTTGGTGGTTGAGTTCTATGCCAAATGCGTTACGATTAGATGCCCCAGGACAAATATTGCCATCTAAAGAGCACGATGGCTTCTTTTATGCCCTGTTTGAGAAAGAAAAAAAGTAATAACCAATACGCATGCATCCAATATTAAGGCTGATATTTGTAATTACATTCTCGATGATTGCATCGATGGAGAGTGTGCGCGCAGATCAAATCATCTTTAAAAAAGTTGGCCTTCAGCAACAAGATAAATCTTGGGCATTAAATGCTGATATTGCTCTAGAACTGAACCCAACGCTTGAGCAATTAGTTAATAAGGGCGTCACCTTGCATTTTGTGACAGATTTCTATGTCACAAAATCTAGATGGTATTGGTTTGATGCCAAATTGGTTGAGGCTCAGCGAGTTTCAAAGATTTCTTACCAAGCTTTAACTAACCAATATAGAGTTACTTTAGGTAACTTCAGTTTCAGCGCCACGTCACTCAAGCAAGCATTAATTGCAGTTAAAACATTGGAAGACTGGGTGGTCATAGAGCCTGGACTTTTAGATCCTGCGCAAACATACCAAGCTTCAATACGCATGCGCTTAGATACGAATCAATTGGCTAAGCCATTTCAGGTGAACGCGATTAACTCCAAGTCGTGGAATTTACAAAGTGAGTGGCATCGCTTCGATTTTTCCCTTAAAGCTTTGGGTGGTCAGTAATCATGCTGAAGTTGTTAGCCAAACCATTCTTAGTTGGGATTGTTGTATTTCTAGCGTTAATTTTATTGGGGCTTTTAGCTGTTGCCTCAGCGAATACCTCATTCTTTGATGAGTATTTTGCATGGCTATACGCCGCAAATATTTTGGTCGGCATTGTTTTTCTTGCGGTGATTATTGTTTTGATAACAAGTATTGCTATTCGGTGGCGGCAAAAGTACTTTGGTGCGAGACTTGTTGCTAAGTTGGCAATGTTTTTTGCCTTGGTGGGCGTGTTGCCAGGGGCAATTTTGTATGGCGTGTCATTGCAGTTCGTGTCACGCAGTATTGAGTCTTGGTTTGACGTTAAGGTTGAAAAGGCACTCGAAGCCGGCTTAAATTTGGGACGAACCACAATAGAGACAGCCAAAGCTGATTTATTGGTCAAGGGCCGAGATTTAGCCAATCAGATTCAGTCTGCATCAAGATCTTCTGGTGAGGGTGGCATGACTTTGGTGTTGTCGCGCCAACGACAGTTGATTGATATTCAAGAAGTCACGTTATTTACCAGTGCAGGCAAAGTTGTTTCTAGTGCAAGTCTAGATTTGAGTTCTTATGTTTCAGAAATGGCTCAAGCTGACAAATTACAACAAGCTAAATCCTTAGGTTATTTTTCTCAGGTAGATGAGCCTAACCAAGCTATTAATAAAACCTCGTACACCATTAAATTAGTTATGCCGGTTGTTTTAATCGGCTCAAATAATTTGGGGGCATTTAACCTGCGAGAACAGTCAGAAGACAAGTTCTTGTTATTGGTTAAAGAGATGCCTGTAAACCTAAGTAATAACGCGTTAGCAGTTCAAGAAGCTTATGTTGAGTATCAGGAAAAAGCTCTGGGTCGAACTGGCCTCAGAAAAATGTATATCGGCACCCTAACAATCACATTGTTCTTGGCTTTGTTCATAGCCATGACTTTGGCATTGTTACTAGGCAGACAATTAGCCTACCCCTTAATTATGTTGCTGAAGGGTACTAAGGCGGTTGCAGAGGGCGACCTTTCTCCAAAACCTGAAATTAATACTGGTGATGAACTTGGGTTATTAACAAAGCAGTTTAATGTGATGACTCGGCAATTATTGGAAGCCAGAAATTCTCTTGAGGATGCCAAAGCATTTTCAGAAAGTGTTTTATCAAATTTGACAGCAGGTGTTTGCGTTTTAGATGCTAAGTATCAATTAGTTATTTCAAATCCTGGGGCATCAAGAATTTTTGGTACATCTTTGGATAATTTAATTGGAAAGAATTTAGGGCATTTAGAGCGATTACAAAAGTTTGAAGCAGCCATTAAAGATGCTTTTAACGAGCATAAGATTTCAAGCGCTGACAATTCCGTGCATTGGCAAAAGCAAATCATCTTAGATGACCCTGCGGCTATAGATACGCATCATGAAAACGGAATCACTTTACTGGTCAGGGGCACAACCTTACCAAGCAACTTACACATTGTTGTGTTTGATGATATTTCTGAGGTGATAACGGCGCAGAGATCAATTGCCTGGGGTGAGGTTGCAAGGCGACTCGCTCATGAGATTAAAAATCCGCTAACACCCATTCAGCTATCTGCAGAAAGAATGCAGTTAAAACTAAAAGAGCACTTGGATTCAAGCCAGCAAGAGTTTTTAGAGCGAAGCACTTCAACTATCGTTGCACAAGTTCAAGCAATGAAACAAATGGTGAACGACTTTAGGGATTTTGCTAAAACTCCAGAAGCTAATTTACAAAGCTTGTCAGTCAACAATTTGGTCATAGATGTTTTGGGGCTTTATGAGGGTAGTCCTGTTAAGGCAGATTTAGATGCATCCTGCCCATTAATTTTGGCTGATGCAACACAGATCAGGCAGGTCGTTCATAACTTAATACAAAACGGTATTGATGCAAGTGTGGAGGCGCACCAAAATAATCAGTTTTCAATATTAGTAAAAACGGAGTTCTTGCCATATCCTGAAAGCACAAATGCTGGACCGGGTATTGTTAAGTTAAGCATACTTGATGCTGGCACGGGGTTTGCTCCAAGAATTTTGAGTAGAGCATTTGAGCCATATGTGACCACTAAGGCTAAGGGCACCGGCTTAGGTTTGGCAATGGTTAAAAAAATTGTCGATGAACATGGTGCGAGAATCGAGCTAAGAAACCGCATGGATGAAAATCAAGTTATAGGTGCAGAGGTTTCTATATATTTCAGTCAACTAGTAGAGTAAAGTAAGTTATGGCAAGTATTTTGGTTGTTGATGATGAAATGGGCATACGAGAGTTGCTCAATGAGATTTTGACCGATGAAGGTCATTCGGTGGTGTCTGCGCAAAATGCCCAAGAAGCCAGAAACGCAAGAGAGAACCTTGAGCCTGACTTAGTTCTGTTAGATATTTGGATGCCAGATGTTGATGGCGTTACTCTTTTGAAAGAATGGTCTTCAAACGGTCAACTAACTATGCCTGTGGTTATGATGTCTGGGCACGCAACAATTGATACAGCAGTAGAAGCTACGCGTATTGGAGCTGTTAATTTTTTAGAAAAGCCAATTGCTTTACAAAAATTACTGAAAACAGTTGAGCAGGCCCTAGAAAAGGCGCCCCCTAAAGATTTATTTGCCACGCCAGCTAAGGTAGAGTCACAACCTGCAAACACAACAACTTTAAAGCCGCAGGAAAATTCAGCCCCACAATTAGCGGGGGCCGAGACATTTAATCTTAGTTATATAGATTTGCCATTACGAGAGGCCAGAGATTTATTTGAAAAAGCTTATTTTGAGTACCACCTAGCAGAGGCTGCTGGCAGTATGACAAAAGTTTCTGAAAAAACAGGTTTAGAGAGAACGCACCTTTATCGAAAGTTGAAGGCTTTGTGTATTGATGTGAGCTCTTACAAGGGCGACTAATCTAGATTTTGGGGTTTAATCAAAGGTTTCGTATATAATCCTCGTTTCTTGGCCTGGTAGCTCAGTCGGTAGAGCAGAGGATTGAAAATCCTTGTGTCGGTGGTTCGATTCCGCCCCGGGCCACCAAGAAATACCAAAACCACCTTCGGGTGGTTTTCTTTTTGGCGTAAAGTAAACATAGTGAGATTTAAGGGAGTTTGCTATGTCAGTTATTGCGCCAACACAACAAGAGTTGAAAATACTAGAAGGTTTGCGAGAGCATAGGCGCAAACATCGACAAAGATATCCACATCAAACAAACATACATGCTGATAGTCCAGCAGAGCTAACTTTGGGTCAGAAAGTTTCAGATCAAGTAGCTAAAGCGGTTGGTTCTTGGAAATTCATCATTGGCCAAACCATTTGTATTATTGGGTGGATATCATTTAATTCAATCAATAATATTCCTTGGGATCCATATCCATTCATTTTGCTAAATTTGATTTTGTCTTTTCAGGCGGCATATACAGCACCTGCAATTATGATGAGCCAAAATAGGCAGGCTGATATAGATCGACATCAAGCTAATAATGATTTTGAAGTCAATGTTAAGGCTGAGTTAGAGATTGAATTGCTGCATCAAAAAATAGACATGATGAAAGAAAAAGAGTTGGCCACCTTGATTGCGACCGTGCAGGAGCTTCGTGAAAAACTTGAGAGTAGAAATAACTAATTGCCAAATAATTTTTATTGATTGAGAGCTTTAATTTGAATAAATCACCAAAAATAGTTGTTCTAGGCGCAGGAGCGGTAGGCTGTTTCTTTGGTGGAATGCTTGCAAAAGCTGGTCACGACGTAACGTTGATTGCAAGGGCCAATCATGTAGAAGCGATTAGTAAAAATGGTTTGTATATGGATTGCCTTGATTTTCAAGAGCGTGTTGCAATTAAGGCGCAATCAGACTATTTGCCACTTGCTAGCGCGGATATAGTTTTATGCTGTGTTAAGTCTCCAGATACAGAATTAGTAATCAATGATGTTAAGACATACTTAAATAAAAATGCTGTGATACTGAGCTTGCAAAATGGTGTAGATAATGCGGAGCGCATAACCAAGCTAGTAGATAACCCAACTTATCCAACAGTTGTTTATGTGGCAACCGCAATGGTTGGCCCAGGACAGTTAAAACATTTTGGTCGTGGTGAGTTGGTTCTGGGTGCATTGGGCAGTAACTCAAATGAGTTAAATGAGCTAACAGATTTTTTCCAGAAATCAAAGATACCCTGCCAGATATCAAGCAATATCAGAAAAGATCTTTGGCTTAAGTTTTTGGTCAACTGTAGCTACAACGGAATTTCTGCAATTGGTCAAATTCAATATGGAAAGATGGTGAGTGCCCCAGAGATCGTTAGCCTAATCAATCAAATCACGGAAGAATGCTTAATGGTCGCAGAAAAAGAGGGTGTCGTAATTAGCCCAGCAGAAGCAGATCAGGCAAATCATGCAATTGGGGTCACCATGTCAGGTCAGAAATCATCTACCGCACAAGATTTGGCAAAAGGAAAGCTTACCGAAATTGACTATTTGAATGGGTTAATTGTTCGACGTGGGGCAGAGTATGGCTTGAGTGTACCTGCTAATCAAGCAATCTATGCCCTAGTAAAAATGCTTGAAAAAAATGGCATTAATACCGTTAGCTAATAAACCTGTACTGTATTCATATCGTCGATGTCCTTATGCAATGAGGGCAAGAATGGCTCTTGCATATGCAGGTATATCTGTAGAAATTAGAGAAATTTCTCTTAAAGAAAAGCCTCCATCAATGGTGGCGATATCCCCTAAGGCTACTGTGCCTGTGATGCAGTATGGCAACTTGGTGCTAGAACAAAGTTTAGACATCATGAGGTGGGCATTGTCCCAGCATGATCCAGATGGTTGGTTGACCAACGAAAATGATATAGATGTAAACACGTTGATAGATGCCAACGATAGTTCATTTAAGAAAGTATTAGATCAATACAAGTATCCAAACAGGTTTCCTGAAGTAAATCCTGTGGATGTTTTGACCAATGCTTTAAATCAGCATCTAAGGCCCTTGAATGATCAACTAAAGAAAACACAATTTTTGCTTGGAGCCAAACTTTCAATGGCAGATATAGCAATATTTCCCTTTATCAGGCAATTTCATATGGTTGATGAAACTTTGTTTAGCCTACATCAATTAGAAGCTCTTAAAAAATGGTTAAATGATCGGATTGAGTCAGACCTGTTTTTAAGTGTTATGCAAAAGCATTCTGTGTGGCGGGATGCTTGATCGGAGAAAGTATGAAACGTTTGTTAGCAATTATTTTTTTGGGTGCAGTTTTATTCTGCGCTTATACGTGGTTGACATTAAATTGGAGCTATTCTGCTGGTGAGCGCGCAGGGTATGTACAAAAATTTTCTAAAAAAGGTTGGATTTGTAAAACTTGGGAGGGTGAGTTGGCAATGATCAACATCCCAGGCACCCTTACAGAAAAATTCAACTTTACTGTTCACGACGATTTAGTTGTTAAGAAAATTAATGACAGCATGGGTAAGCGCGTTGCATTAGTTTATAAAGAGCACGTAGGAGTTCCTACCAGCTGTTTTGGAGACACTGGGCACTTTGTTTCAGATGTGATTGTTGTGGAGTGACTACTTAGTCAAAATCAGTTTTCTAAATTTTGTAACACGAAGGCGATAAACCTCGCCTTCATGCAAAATATTTAAATACCCTAGTTTGCCCACCAAGTCTTTGCTATCAATTAGTTGGGCAGCTTCTTGACTGTTATCCTTTGTGAGGAATTTTTTGTCTTGATTTGTCATGTTGACTCTCTTCTTTTGAAAGAGCTTTCATCATAAAACATTGAAAATCACTACTTACAGCAGGGCTTATGGCCAGTGGCGCGATCAGGTCTTTGAATATTTTTTTGAGATAAAGATCAGACCTTTAGATAGATAAACAATAATTAGCGAGCCAATTAAATCGCCAATGATCATGACGCCCAGGTTATCCCAAAAGTAATTGTTTGGAATTGTCAAAGTAAACCAAGCCTGATGCAGTAGGGGGCTAATAAGAGAGTAAATAAAAATACAGTTAAGCAACTTGGAGCCATCGAGATTTGCCAGGTTTGTCATAACGTTTAAATCTTTGAACACTGTTAAACGAGCAATATATGGTGCGAGACCGCCTAAGATGCCTGCGCCAATCGCAATGATGGGGTCAGAAAAATAAAAAATTATTCCAATTAGTATGGATGTTATTGATATGCCTAATGCCCCTTTACCTCCAAATAAGAGGGTCAAAACAAGTCGCAACCCCGCTGGTAGAAAAATCCAAGAAACCCCTGAAGAAAAAATCAGTGATTGAAATAAAAATGAGTTAAGGCCAAAGAAAACCGCATAAAGTGCTGCAGAGCAAAAAACTATAAGGGAGCCTATCAGAACATTCGACATTATTGCTTTTGACATAAGAGGATAGGAAAACAGGATTTATCTATATAAAACCTATCAAAAAAGCCATTTCTATTACAAAAATTATGGTTACAATTTACAAGACGTATTTACTACGTACAACTCATCATACAACGATTGATAAGGAGCATAAATTGAATAAAGCAGAACTTATTACTGCGATTGCAGAAGAATCAGAATTGTCTAAAGCAAAGGCTGAGTTCGCGTTGAACTCAATTATGGACAACATTAAGAAAGCAGTTACAAAAGGTGACAGCGTTCAATTAATCGGTTTTGGTACATTTGGTTCAGGTAAGCGTGCAGCACGCGTTGGTCGTAACCCTAAAACTGGTGAAGCAATTAAGATTGCAGCTGCAAAAACAGTTAAATTTTCAGCAGGTAAAGCATTTAAGGATGCAGTAAATAAGCGCAAGAAATAAGCCAAGCTGCCATAAGAAAAGCCCAGCATGCTGGGCTTTTTTATTAGCTTTGAACTAGGCGTCTATATCGGTGTATGCTCATTAAAATGCCGACCCCAACACCCAGGGTAACAAGGGCAGTGCCACCATAACTAATAAATGGCAATGGCACACCAACCACTGGCAATAGCCCGCTAACCATCCCCATGTTTACAAAAGCATAGGTAAAGAAAATAAGAGTAATAGAGCCGCCTAACAGCCTTGTAAATAATGTGGGTGCGTTTGAAGATATCGCAAAGCCTCTTTGTATCAGTGCAGCAAATAGAGCCAATAAAACCATATTCCCAATTAAACCGAACTCCTCAGAAAAAACAGCAAAAACAAAATCCGTATGTTTTTCTGGAATAAATTCTAAGTGGGCTTGAGTGCCGTTTAGCCATCCTTTTCCAAAGATGCCGCCCGATCCAATCGCTATAACTGATTGAATGGTATGAAAACCTTTGCCTAAAGGGTCTGTACTTGGATCTAATAAGGTACAAACACGATGTTTTTGATAGTCATGCAATATTGGCCAAGCTAGCTGTGGATCGCAAATATATGAGCCAAAAATAATAATTAACAAAATACAAAAGGTTCCTAATGCAACAACAGGAATAATGTATTTCCAAGGAAAGCCAGCCAAAATAATTACATACAGGCCTGCTGCCACAACTAAAAGGGCTGTGCCAAGGTCAGGTTGCCGAGCAATTAAGGCAACAGGTAATGCGAGCAAAATAACCGCGACAGCATAATCCCAATTTTTAAGAATACCTTCGCGGCGCTGGAAATACCAAGCTAGCATCAATGGCATAGCAATTTTCATCATTTCGGATGGTTGAATCACTACACCAATATTGACCCATCTGCGCGCTCCCTTTTTGATTAAGCCAAAAGCAGCCACTGCAAGCAGTAATGCAATGCCTAAGCTATAAATCCAAACAGCGGATTTCTCTAGCCATTTAGGCGGGATTTTTGAAACAATCAACATAACCGAGTAGGCCAATACTAAGTTGCGAAGTTGATCGATAAACTTAACAGGTGTGCCACTGCTAGCAGAAATAAAAGTCACCATGCTAATGGCTACCAAGCCAAGGACTATCATCCCGAGAGTTTTATCTAGGCCCGACCACAAAAAATCAATGCGACTAATTAAGGAGCGTTTTTCCACTCAGGAATCTCCTTAGGCCAACGACCTTCAATGTAGTAATCAAGTGCTTTACGAGCAATAGGAGCTGCTTGTGCTGCACCAAAGCCAGCATTTTCTACCACCATGGCGATAGCAATTTTTGGTTTTTCTGCCGGGGCAAAGACAATATATAAAGCGTGATCGCGTAGAAACTCTGGTGTGCTGCTATGGCTATAAGTCTTAGAATTCAAACTAAAGACCTGAGCGGTACCAGTTTTACCGGCTGCGTTATAAGACGCGCCCTTGAAAGCTGCGGCTGATGTACCAAATCTATTAACATCAAGCATTGCATTAGTAATGACATCAATATTTTCTTTTTTAAGAGGAATCTTGTAACTCTCTTTGGGTGTTGTGAGAGTTCGCTCTTTGGTGATGGGGTCCTCAATTGACTTCACAATGTGAGGTTTCATTACAACGCCCTGATTAGCAAGATTGGCTGTGGCATGTGCCAACTGCAAAATACTGAAGCTGTTGTATCCCTGCCCAATACCAAGAGAAATGGTTTCTCCTTCAAACCATTTTTGTTGCTCAGGTTTTTTAAATGCGCGTTCTTTCCAGGCTGTAGATGGCAAGATGCCACGAATTTCACCTTCAAGATCGATGCCTGTGATTTGACCAAAGCCAAGAGGCTTCATAAAGTCATGCATCATGTTGACACCCATATCTCTTGCCAAATGGTAGTAGTAGGTATCACATGACTCAACAATAGACTTAGCCATATCAACGCTGCCGTGACCACCAACTTTGTCATCTCTGAAAGTGTGATTGCCAAAAGTAAAAAAGCCAGGGTCTGAAATCGATTGGCTTGGGGTTCTTTTGCCAGTTTCTAGGGCTGCCAGTGCCATAAATGGCTTGTAAGTAGAGCCAGGCGGATAGATTCCTTTTAGGGGTCTGTTGTAAAGAGGTTTTTCTAGCGATTCGTTGAGCGCTTTCCAAGTTACCGCATCAATGCCGTCAACAAAGTCATTGGGGTTAAAGTTGGGTTTAGATACAAAGGCAAGGATGTCACCAGTTTCTGGCTCAATTGCAACAAAGGCACCACGTCGCTTTCCGTAAAGCTCTTCAACAAGAGCTTGTAACTTGATGTCAACCGATAAAACAAGATTTTTACCAGGCGTCGAAGAAGATGTTGAAAGGGTTCTAACTGCACGACCTCCAGCTGTAATCTCAACTTGCTCAAAGCCAGGGGAGCCTCTTAAAGCATGCTCATAACTTTGCTCCACTCCAATCTTGCCTATATAGGGCATACCAAGCAAATTGATATTCTTTCTTTGAGTCCAAGCTTCATCCAAGCTTTTGCTGGAGTCTAATTCGGCAATTAATTTTTCGCGATCCTTTTGAGAAACGCGTCCAATGTAGCCAATTAGATGAGAGGCTAATTCACCATAAGGGTATTGTCTGAAGAGGCGAGCCCTAATTTCAACCCCTGGAAATCTAAACCGTTGAGCAGTAAATCTGGCAACTTCCACATCGCTTAATAAAGATCTAACGGGGAATGAATCAAAGGTTTTTGATTCGTTGGCTAACTTTAGAAAATTACGTCTATCCTTGGGCTGTATATCTACAACGCTTGATAGTTCATCAAGCAAATCATTAAGATTGGTTTCTACTTGGGAGGGGGTAACCTCTAATGTGTATGCAGAATAGTTGCGCGCAATAACAATGCCATTGCGGTCAGTAATAAGGCCTCGATTGGCAGGTACAGGCACTAAAGCTATGCGATTATTTTCCGCGGCTACAGAATGGCGATGATGTGTGAATACTTGTAGCCAAATAAAGCGCAGCAGTAGAATTGAAAAGCACACCAAAACAAACAGCATGGCAACGCCAAGCCTGTCTTGGAAAGACTTGACGGTTGGTTGGGATTTGCCAAATCTTTTCATTTGACTTTTAAAGTGGGCGATTTAAATCAACATCAGTTGGTCGCCTTTGAGGAGCCAACAAAATCCAGACGGCAACCGGCCATAGCAGCGCATCAATAAATCCAGAGAATAGGCTGGTCCATGCCCATAGCGGTAATTCACCAGATGCAATCCATCTAATCAAGATTGGCCAGATTGATGCGGCAAAAAATAATGGGAAGAGGTGAAGAGCTTGTTGTGCCCTTGCAAAACCTAAAACACGCCTTTGCCAGTAAATGCCGAAGAAGGCAATTACTGGGTACATGAATGCATGCTGGCCTAGTAGGCTGCCATTGTGTACATCCATGATCAGACCCAAAAAAAATGCCCAAACTACGCCGACTCTGCGAGGTTGGTAAATAGTCCAAAAGACCAAGCAAATTAATAACCAGTCAGGCACCCAAGGGGCGTTGCCCAAAGGTAAAAAATTAAGCAATACAGCTACAAATAAACTAAAACCTATAAATAGAGGATTGGCAGGTCGAAGAATGTAACCGCTTTCAATCATGGTTTGCCTCGATATAACCGATTAGATTTATTTTCTGCAGGCTTAATTGATTTGGCAGGGTCCGGTCTGGGACCAAAGCCTGCATCATAAAAAAGAATCATCACATGACGAAACCGATTGACTCCACCTACGGGTGAACAATAAACATAGGCAAAGTTTTTATCCACATTCCGCTCAATCTTGTCGACCGTTGCTACAGCAAATCCGGGTGGATATACACCATCAATCCCAGAGGTCATCAAAATGTCACCGACTTGTATATCGCTCACAGCAGCCATGTGCCTTAGCTCTAGAGGTCGGCCTCTGCCATTGCCGTGTAATGCACCTCTTAGACCGTTTCTTGCAATCTGAATCGGAATAATCATGTCGCGATCATCCAATAGAGCGACTTCGGATTTGTTTTCCATCACTCTGATAACTTGGCCAACTATTCCTTGGTGATCAGCAACAGCCTGACCTGGGGAGATGTTGCTACTCGCACCTCTATCAATTACAACTCGTTGCGAAAGTGGATTATTGGGGCTGTAAAGAATTTGGCTAATTAATATTTTGAACCTAGATTGTTCTTGTATGCCAATTAACTTCCTTAGCTGAGTATTTTCTGACATGAACAATTCAGATTGATTGGCTAGTAAGGTTAATTCAGCAACGCGTTTAGTTAAGGCCTCATTTTCTTGTTCTAAGGAGCCTTTGGTGGTTAGGTAGTCGTAGCTTGCCAAGAGCATATCTCTTGGAGCAAGCATAATTGTTTCCAAGGGAGTCAATAAATAGCTAGCAATAGATCTAGCAGCACCCATTGTTTTGAATTGGTAGTCTGCCACCATCAAAGTTAGGCTAACTGAAAGGCAAGCCGCCAGCTTAATTAAAGCTGGCGTGCCTTGTTTGAATAGTGGAGGTGGGCTAAGCTGCAATTAAATCTCGTTAGCTGCTTAGGGCGTTTATTCTTGGGAGAATACGCCGCCTAGTTTATCCATGCGTTCTAAGGCCATTCCTGAACCTCTGGCAACGCAAGTGAGGGGGTCTTCTGCCACATGAACTGGTAGGCCAGTCTCTTCAAGCAATAAACGATCTAAATCTCTTAGTAGAGCGCCACCGCCGGTTAGCATCATGCCGCGATCTGCAATATCTGATGCTAATTCAGGAGGCGTTTGCTCCAAAGCAACCTTTACGGCTGTAACAATTTGATTAAGAGGGTCTGTTAGAGCCTCTAAGATTTCGTTACTAGTAACCGTAAAGCTTCTAGGAATACCCTCTGATAGGTTGCGACCACGGATTTCCATGTCTTTTACTTCTGCGCCAGGGAAAGCTGAGCCGATGGTTTTTTTGATGGCTTCAGATGTTTGTTCGCCGATTAGCATGCCGTAGTTACGGCGGATATAGTTGATGATGGCCTCATCAAATTTATCGCCACCAACGCGGATAGAGCCTTTGTATACCATGCCACCAAGGGACATAACGCCAACCTCTGTAGTGCCGCCACCAATATCAACAACCATTGATCCAGAAGCCTCAGAAACCGGTAAGCCAGCGCCAATAGCAGCAGCCATAGGTTCTTCGATAAGGTATACCTGAGACGCGCCTGCACCTAGGGCTGATTCACGAATAGCACGTCTTTCTACCTGGGTAGAGCCACAAGGTACGCAAATGATGATTCTAGGGCTTGGTTTAAGCAACTTGGTCTCGTGAACCATTTTGATGAATTGCTTAAGCATTTGTTCTGTAACAGTGAAATCAGCAATAACACCGTCCTTCATAGGGCGAATTGCTTCAATATTGCCTGGGACGCGACCAAGCATCTGTTTTGCTTCTTTACCAACGGCTAAAATGGTCTTTTTACCGTTAGGGCCGCCTTCTTGGCGAATTGCCACAACAGATGGTTCATCGAGGACAATACCCTTATCACGCATGTAAATCAGGGTGTTGGCAGTGCCCAAGTCGATGGCTAAGTCATTAGAAAAGTAGTTGCGAAAGAGACCAAACATAATATAAGTGGGAAAATAGATTAATTAATACGTTAATGAACCCTTTAATGATACCGCAGCAGGACAAATGAATCTCGAAGACGTTAAGCGCATAGCGCATTTATCTCATTTAGCCATCTCAGAAGATGAGGCTAAAGCAACACTTGAGCAGCTACAAAAGGTATTTAACTTGGTAGAGCAAATGCAGTCCGTCGATACGGATGGTATTGAACCTTTGGCGCATCCAATTGAGCAAATTATGACAATGGCACAACCTTTACGTGAGGATGTGGTGACGGAAGTTGACCAGCGCGATGCTTATATGAAAAATGCGCCAGCCGAACATGAGGGTTTATTTTTAGTGCCAAAGGTGATCGAATGACTTGGCATACCAAAACCATTAAAGAGATATCTACCAGCCTACAGAGAAAAGAAGTTAGTAGCCAAGAGTTGGCAACCTATTTTTTACAACGTATTTCTGTTGCTGCTGATTTAAACGCATTTGTTGATCTGAATGAAGAGCAAACAATGCGCGAGGCGAAGTTGGCGGATGAGCAACTAGCTAATGGAAACAAGTCATTATTGATGGGCATACCCGTTGCTCATAAAGATGTATTTGTGACAAAGCATTGGAAAACAACTGCTGGCTCAAAAATATTAACTAATTACGTTAGTCCATTTGATGCGCATGTTGTCGCTGAGCTAAGCGGCGCTGGCATGGTTTGCCTGGGCAAGGTCAATATGGATGAATTTGCAATGGGCTCAACCAATGAGAGTTCATATGCAGGTGTTGCAAAAAACCCGTGGGCTGTTGATAGAGTTCCCGGGGGGTCATCGGGCGGTTCGGCGATTGCCGTTGCAGCTGGCTTATCTCCTGCAGCCACTGGTACAGATACTGGTGGATCAATCAGGCAGCCAGCATCACTATGTGGCATCACTGGTATTAAGCCAACATACGGAAAGGTATCTCGTTTTGGCATGATTGCTTATGCATCCTCATTGGATCAAGCTGGGCCCATGGCAAAAACAGCAGAAGATTGCGCAATCATGCTAAATGTCATGGCTGGGCATGATGCTAAAGATTCAACAAGCTTAAATAAAGCCAAAGAAGATTACACAAAAAATTTAGGTAAGACCTGGACTGGTGAGGCTGGTTTGCCATTGAAGGGCTTAAGAGTTGGCTTGCCAAAAGAATATTTTGGTGATGGGCTTAGTTCAGATGTTCGACAGGCTGTTGAGGCTGCTATTGAGCAGTTCAAAAAAATGGGCGCAGAATGCGTGCCCGTGAGTTTGCCTAAAACAGAATTATCGATCCCTGTTTATTACGTGATTGCACCGGCTGAGGCATCCAGTAACTTAAGTCGTTTTGATGGTGTGCGATATGGTCACCGTGCTGATAAATATGATGATTTAATAGATATGTACAAGCGCTCACGATCAGAGGGTTTTGGCGCAGAGGTAAAGCGCAGAATCATGATTGGAACTTATGTGTTGTCACATGGCTATTACGATGCATATTATTTGAAGGCGCAGCGTATCCGCAGAATTATTGCGCAAGACTTCCAGAATGCATTTGAGTCTTGTGACATTATTGCTGGCCCCGTTGCGCCTACTGTTGCCGGAAAGATTGGTGAAAAGGTTTCGGACCCTACGCAAATGTATCTAGAAGACATCTATACGCTTTCACCGAATTTAGCTGGCTTGCCTGCAATGAGTATGCCTTGTGGGTTTGGTAACAATCAGATGCCAGTAGGCATTCAGTTGATTGGCAACTATTTTTCTGAAGCCCAACTTTTACAAGTTGCACATGCTTATCAGTTGGAGACTGATTGGCACAAGGCGCAATCACCGCTCTCTCAGAAAGGTGGTTTGTGATGAAGTGGGAAGTTGTGATCGGCATGGAAACCCATGCACAGCTAAGAACAAACTCAAAAATTTTTAGTGGGGCTTCAATTAACTTTGGCGCAGAACCTAATCGTCAAGCTTGCGCTGTTGATTTAGCTTTGCCTGGTGTATTACCTGTTTTAAACAAAGAAGCAGTTGCCCATGCAATCAGATTTGGTTTGGCGGTAGGTGCGCATGTTGCGCCATTTAGTATTTTTGCGCGCAAGAACTATTTCTATCCCGACTTACCCAAAGGTTATCAAATTAGCCAGTTTGAAATACCAGTTGTGCAGGGCGGTAAGGTCAATATTGTTTTGGATGGGGTTGCTAAAACTGTTCAATTAACAAGAGCGCATCTTGAAGAAGATGCGGGCAAGTCACTACACGAAGATTTTCGTGGTCCACATGGTGAGCCTTCAAGCGGTATAGACCTTAATAGAGCTGGTACCCCGTTGTTAGAAATTGTGACCGAGCCAGATATGCGAAGTGCTGCGGAGGCGGTTGCATATGCAAAGGCATTGCATAGCTTGGTTGTCTGGTTGGGTGTGTGTGATGGCAACATGCAAGAGGGTTCATTCCGTTGCGATGCCAACGTTTCTGTTCGCCCTGAGGGGCAGGTTGAATTTGGCACCCGTTGCGAAATTAAAAATCTGAATTCCTTTAGATTTTTAGAAGAAGCAATTCAGTATGAGGTGCGTAGACAAATAGAGTTAATTGAAGATGGCGGCAGAGTTGTTCAAGAAACTCGTTTGTACGATCCAGATAAAAAAGAAACACGTAGCATGCGAAGCAAAGAAGATGCCAACGACTATCGCTACTTCCCTGATCCAGATTTATTGCCATTAATTATTTCTGAAGATTGGATTGCTAAAGAGCGTGCCGAAATGACTGAGTTACCCGCTCAGAAAGCTGAACGTTGGCAAGCTGATTTTGGTTTGTCGGCATATGATTGCCAGGTGCTAACTCAAGAAAAATCCACAGCTGATTTTTATGAGAAGTTGGTTCAGCAGTTAAATAAAGATCAAGCTAAAGCGGCGGCAAATTTGATGGCTGGAGAATTTGCATCTGCTCTTAATAAAGATGGTATCAGCGCAGATCAATCACCATTAAATCCACAACAAATAGCTAAGTTAATTCAGCGTATAGCTGATGGAACTATTTCTAATAAGATTGCCAAAGAAATATTTGTGGCAATGTGGGATGAGAGAGCAACAGACGTTGATGCTGTGGATCGAATTATTGAAGCCAAGGGGCTTAAGCAAATCAGCGATAGCGGAGCTCTTGAGGCAATCATTGACCAGGTTTTATCAGCAAATCAAAAATCGGTTGAAGAATTTAGAGCTGGAAAAGAAAAGGCATTCAATGCTTTGATTGGTCAAATTATGAAAGCCACTCAAGGCAAGGCTAATCCACAACAAGTTAATAAGTTGTTAACAGATAAGTTGAGCAAATCATGACGCAAAATGAAACTAATTCGGTAGAGCAACAAGAGCGCGAAGCTTTAGTTGCTGAGTGGCTTAAAGCAACGCCGGGCTTTTTTGAGAGGCATGCAGAACTTTTATCTGAAATTCAGTTAAAAAACCCGCATGGCGATAGAGCGATTTCATTGCAAGAGCGTCAGTTGGGTGTGTTGCGTCAACAAAATCAAGCTTTAAATCAGCGCCTATCAGAGATGCTCAGGTTCGGTAGTCAAAATGACAAAACACAAGGCTTGATGATTGCTTGGTTAAAAAGTTTGCTCTTGGCTAAGTTGGAGTCTGACGTCAAATCCGCGATTGCTGATGGTTTAGCAAGCGTGTTTGGTATTGAGTTGGTGAAGTTAGTTGAAGGGCTAGATTTACCAAGCTATTGTGGCGGTGCAGATAAGGCTGGAAGTGCGTTTGAGCCTCATCTAAATGATGAGATAAAAAGCTTGGCAGTGATTAATTTGTCAAATGTAAATGCTCAGATTTTGTTGGCGAGTCATCATCCAGAAAAGTTCACCGCTGATATGGGTAGTGTCTATTTAGATCAAATCGGTGAGTTGGCGTCGGCAGCGATCACTAGATCTAAGGAATAGGATTAGACATGAATGAAAGCCTCGCGGAGGAATACCTGCGCGAACTTCATGTTCTACGACAGGTATCAAAGCATACGATCGCTGCGTATAAGAAAGACATCGACTACCTAATGAGTCGATTGCAAGAAGTTGGTTTAAAGTTTTCAGATTTAAGCTCTGATCAAGTTCGAAACTGGGTGGCAAAGTTACACGCAGAAGGGCATGCACCTCGCAGTATTGCCAGAACATTGTCTGCCTGGCGAGGTTTTTATTTATGGTTAGCCAATCAAAAAGGTTTGATTAAAACAAATCCCTTGAGTGATGTTAGAGCTCCCAAGAGAGCCAAGCCATTGCCTAAAGCGCTGTCAGTTGAAAATGCAATAAGTCTCGTTGAGAGCGCTAATCAAGAAGCCATACAAAATGATTTATTTTTAAGAGCTAGAGATCGTGCAATTGTTGAGCTACTTTATTCCTCAGGTTTACGTTTATCTGAGTTGCTTGGCATTGATTTAACCCCAATTGACACAAAAGAATATTCATCGGCTGGCTGGATTGATTTTGAGGCTGGTGAAGTCATGGTGTTGGGTAAGGGCAAAAAAAGAAGAACTGTGCCGGTAGGTGCTGCTGCAATCAAAGCGTTGCGTGAATGGATAACGGTTAGAGCTGGCTATATTAATAAGCAACAAGAATTCCCTCAGCCTTTATTCATTAACAAGCAAGGCAAAAGAGTGTCAGCAAGAACCATTCAAAAACATCTGGCAGAGTTGGCCATAAAAGCAGGTTTGCCAACACATGTACATCCACATATGTTGAGACATAGTTTTGCAAGCCACGTTTTACAATCGTCTGGTGATTTGCGGGCTGTCCAAGAAATGCTTGGTCATGCAAGCATTACTAGTACGCAAATATACACAGCTTTGGATTTTCAACACTTGGCCCAAGCATATGATTTGGCGCACCCCAGAGCTAAAAATAAGAAGAGTCAATAATGCATGCAAGTATCGTATTAAAGCCCGGTAAAGAGCGCCCAGTATTAAGGCGTCATCCTTGGGTTTATTCAAATGCCGTTGATCGTTTTGAGGGGAAGGTATATCCCGGCTCAACCGTTCACGTAATAAGTCACGATGGAAAATTTCTTGCTAAGGGTTTGTACAGCCCAAGTTCCCAAATTAGAGTCAGAATTTTGACGTGGGATGAAACAAAAGTTATTGACCATGCGTTTTTTAAGGGGCGCATTTCAAAAGCGATAGAACATCGTGCCCAGTGGGTTAAAAATACCAATGCGATACGTTTAATTTTTGGCGAGAGCGATGGCTTGCCTGGTTTGGTCGTAGATCAGTATGCAGACACGCTGGTTTGCCAATTTTTATTTGTGGGCATGGAACACTGGAAAGATGCCATCGTGCAGGCTTTGGTTAAACAAACTAACTGCAAGAGAATTGTGGAGCGATCTGATGCTGCCGTTCGAGCGAGAGAAGGTTTGGATCCACATGTTGGAGTTCTATTTGGCGAAATGCCAGATGCACCGATTGAGGTAAATGAGTGCGGTGTTTTATATAGCGTTGACGTATTAAACGGACATAAAACAGGATTTTATGTTGATCAAAGAGATAGTAGAGACTTGTTAAGTCAACTGGCAAAAGACAAAGAAGTTCTAAATATGTTTTGCTATACGGGCGGTTTTTCTTTAGCGGCATTAAAGGGTGGAGCTAAGCACGTTACCTCAGTAGATTCATCTGGTGAGGCATTGGCAATGGCACAAAAGCAAATGGTTCTGAATGGTTTTGATGCAAGTCGTGCAACTTGGCTAGATTCTGACGCATTTGCAGTTTTAACCCAGTTTAGAAAAGAAGGTAAGCAGTTTGATATTGTTGTTTTGGATCCCCCAAAATTTGCCCCATCATCGCATCATTTAGATAAAGCCTTGCGTGCATATAAAGAAATTAATCGCGCAGGCATGCAATTGTTAAGGCCGGGTGGCTTATTGTTCACTTTCTCATGTTCTGGTGCTGTTGATTCGGCATTGTTTGAAAAAACTGTGGCGATGGCAAGTGCTGAGGCAATGACTCATTCATCAGATTTTGAAATGGATTTTCGTTTAATGAAGCGGTTGTCTTCGGGAGCCGATCACCCATTATTAACAAGCTTTCCAGAGGGTGACTATCTAAAAGGCTTGATGCTTCAAAGAGCATAGCTAAGAAGCAATGATTGCCTCATAATTAAAAAATTAAACAAGGATTACAGCATGGCACTAATACCAGTAACAATTTTGTCCGGTTTTTTGGGTAGTGGCAAAACTACTCTGCTAAAGCATATTCTTCATGAGAACCATGGCAACAAGATTGCTGTGATTGAGAATGAATTTGGAGAAGAAAATATCGATAACGATATTTTGGTTCAAGACAGCAATGAGCAAATTGTTCAAATGAGTAATGGCTGTGTTTGCTGCACGATTCGTGGAGACTTGGTTGATGCCCTGAATGATTTATTTGAGCAACGTAAAGATAAAAAAATTCAATTTGATCGAGTAGTCATTGAAACAACTGGCGTTGCTAACCCGGGCCCTGTTGCGCAAACGTTTTTTATGGATGATGAAGTCGCAAGCCATTACATACTTGATGCCGTGGTTACTTTAGTGGATGCAAAGCATGGCAATCAGCAGCTAGATAAACATGAAGAGGCTCAGCAACAAGTTGGGTTTGCAGATCGCATTTTTATTACTAAAACAGACTTGGTTAGTGCAAATGCAGTTGACGCATTAAAACATCGCCTAATGCATATGAATCCACGTGCGCCTATTACTGGAATTACGCAAGGTGCAGTGCCATTGGATCAAGTGCTTGATTTAAGGGGCTTTAACCTTAACGATAAATTGGAGATTGACCCCCATTTCTTGGAGCAAGACGATCACGATCACGCTAATTGCGGTCACGATCATCATGAACATGGTCCAGATTGCAACCATGGTCATCACCATGGCCAAACTCAGGCCGTTCAATTTGTTCGAAAAAGCCATACTGACAAAATTCAATCATTTGTTTTTAAGAGCGACCGACCTTTTGATTCGCAAAAATTGGAAGATTTTTTGGGTGGAATATTGTCTGTTTTTGGCGCTAAGATGTTGAGATATAAGGGAGTTTTGTACATCAAGGGCGGGCCTCGCAAAGTGATTATTCAAGGTGTTCACGAAATGATGGGTTCTGACCTAGGGGCTCCATGGGGCAAAGAAAAGAAGGAAACCAGAATGGTCTTTATTGGGACGGATTTACCTAAAGATGTTTTATTAGGTGGATTGGAAACATGTTTGGTGTAATCTAACGGGATTAGAGTAGAATTCCGCGCCCAGAGACGTTTATAGATTATGTAATATTTGGGCGTCAAAAATTGACGTTACAAGACTAAAAGTCCTGAAAGGACATGAAATGAGCAAGAAACCATTGACCGAAGCAGATTTGTTGAAGATGTCTGAAAAAGACTACATGAACGCTGCTCAGTTAGAGTTTTTTAAAACTAAGTTGTTGGCACTAAAGGCTGATCTTTTGATGCATGCAAATGAAACAACAGAACATTTGCGTGAGAACGTTTTGGTCCCAGACCCAGCTGATCGTGCAACGATTGAAGAAGAGCATGCGCTTGAGTTGCGAACACGTGATCGTGAACGCAAGCTTTTGAAGAAAGTTGAGCAGTCTCTTTTGAGTATTGAATCAGGTGAGTACGGCTGGTGCGAAGAAACTGGTGAGCCAATCGGTATTCCACGTTTATTAGCAAGACCTACTGCTAATTTATCTCTTGAAGCTCAAGAGCGTCGTGAGTTGCGTCAGAAGTTATTTGGCAACTAATCCATAGCAAGGCAAGAAGTGACTAGGTCACTTAGACTAATTTCAATAGCGTTACTCCTTTGCATTGGGCTTTTACAAGCCCAGTGGCAAGGCTTTGCTCATGCCATTGAGCACGCACACCATGTTGAGCAAGTTGTTTCTTTCGAATCAAGTGGCCATTTAAATCAAGATCAGTCAACTGCCCAACAAAAAGATTTTCATCATTGCGCAGCTTATGACTCATTAACGTTGGCACATGCATTAGCGGCGGCACCCGAGGCTAACTTGCTGAGTCATGCCAAGCATGTTGCTGAAAAGTTTTACGAGTCGCAACAAGCCTCGATAGAAGCCTATAGTGCATTCGATGCTAGAGGCCCACCTAACAGTCACGCTTAAACACCTAGTGCCAGCCAAGCTGGCGTTTTGCGTATTGTTAGGAGATTTACATGAAAGTATTAAAACGTTCTGTCGTTGCGACAGCGGTTTTGTTGGTGATTAGTAACCAAGCCAGTTTTGCTCATCAAACATTAGATGCGGTTGTGGTGACTGCTAACCCATTAGGCAGTGATATTAATGACCT
>VFQS010000228.1_pt1 | contig 73003 bp, 53 predicted proteins | sample 3512361 | NCBI WGS metagenome assembly VFQS01 (sample SAMN10412375, study PRJNA504923) | tailings metagenome | isolation source: Relicate 1 Philex TSF3 active mining | place: Philippines | reverse complement strand
CCCATAGAAGATAATTTTAATCTCTCCAATTCATCCAAAATATTTCATTGTAAAAAATAGTGATGAAAAGTGAAAGTCGCGGATGACCATCTTATTATGAACATTTCTATGGGGGTGAGCGGAGCGAACCCATAGAAGATAATTTTAATCTCTCCAATTCATTGTAAAAAATAGAGATGAAAAGTGAAAGTCGTGAATGACCATCTTATTATGAACATTTCTATGGATTATAAGAGAGCATGCATACCATGCGTCGACGTCCCCCGGAGGATCGATCTCTCGCCCGTCCCACATCGATTGACGAATCAAAGGTCAGCTTCGTCAAATCGGTTTCAATCGTGTATCCATGATTCCGCAAGTATCCAAACACGCTGGGAATGTCTTCGGCGAACATATATTGATCACCTCTCGCTTTATTGAAACCTCCCCCTCCCCCTCGGTATCTACACAACACATGGGTACACGAGGGAAACGGCGAGGCGGTATACGCGGGAATGGTTTGAAAGGGACTCAATTTGGGGAAGGTGGTATGGACGACCATATCGGCCAAGGGACCTTCTGGCATGGCATCCAAAGTCAATACATTCATATAGGATTTCGTGTAGGCATGTAGAATGGGTTCTAAATAGAGAGTGACCATTCTTCCCTGTTGAAAGGGGGCAAAGGGGCTTTCATCGTTCATGGATGGAAAAAAAATGTTTTTTTTTGTATGGGTATGTGTATGTGTGGGTGTGTTTTGTTTTTGTTTTTTTTTGAAAAATGGTGATGTTTTTTTTTAATCATATCATAGTTGGAAAAAAAAAACATCAAAAGAAAAGAAAAGAAAAGAAAAGAAAAGAAAAGAAAAACAACATTCTATCAAATGATTTTGCCAGCCAAATAATCGCGCAACCACCACAAATGTTCATGATCCAAACCGTGTTTGTCCATACTTTGAACGATGGTTCGAATGGCATCATCGAGGACGGCCTTTTTATTTTTGTCAAAGGAGTCTTTCTGTGCGCGCCATTCATCGACGAGATTGACCAAAAAGAACCGAAAAATGGCATCGAGGTCGGCGATGGGTTCGACGTAATTTTGCAAGACGGAAAAGTAATCGCCATAATGCAAGGTGAACAATTCGGGCCATCTATCAAAAGTGTACGTTAAAATGGTTTCATCGGAATGTCCATAGCCGGCCATCAACATTTCGAAGAAAATGGCGTTGGTGGCGGCGTGGAAGCGGACGACATAATCGGCCGCCACAGTGAAACAGGTGGCGGCGATGCCACACCCTGCACCGTGTTCCATGAATCGACTGTACGGATACAACTGGTCATGGGCGCGATAATGAATGTAACAGACGCCAATCTTGTCGCGGGGATGGTCGACCATGAGGGGGGCCCACTTGGCGACGTCGCGGACGATGTGATTGCAACCCATGTCGATCCAGGCGAAATGGGTGACGACGGTGTGATCAGGAGGAGAAGGAGATTGACCTTGTAGACAACGTTTCTGACAAAAAAACTGATGGGCATAATAGATGGTGTGCAATTTGAAGAGCATGAGCAAATAGTAGGATACGGTGTTGCGATCGTTGGGATTTTTGTAGCCGAGACGTTGGCGTCGATTGTCGGTGACGGTTTGCCAGTATAGGGAATACAAATCGTAGTCCTCGAAACGGCGTTCGATGTACCATGTTTTGACAAGATCCGACGATTGTTTCGCCAATTCTTCTTCGCGAATGCGTTGCAAAGGGCCGCGGGTAACATCGTCGCAAAAGATAATCATGGGACGCGGCAAGGAGAGAGTGGTACGGGCATGTTCCAAATAAAAGGACATGGGTCGCGTCCCTAAATTGGCATCGACCAATTTAGACAAGTCGAAGAACATCGTGACGATGATGGTATTCGTAGTTGTGTTTGTATTTGTGTTTGTAGTTTCAAGTGTTGGAGACGACATAGATAAAATGAATGTTTTTGTGTTGTTGTAAAAAAAAAAAATAATCAAAAAACAATAGAAAAAGAAGGAATAAGTATAAATAGATGTGTGTTTGAATAAAACTTTTTTTTATAAAAAAACACAGGAAACTAACGACCCCACCCCCCCTTTCTCCCCTAAACCAAAACCTAAACCAAAACCAAAACCAAAACCAAAACCACAAAAACCCAAAAAAAAAACAAAAAAAAATGGTTTTAACCACATCGTCGTTCGCGAGCAAATCGATGCTAACGAACCAAATGGTGTCGTATGCGGCGAAATCGATCATCAATCCGGTGAGTGGCGGCGGATATTACACGGGCATTGGATCGGGAGGCGGCAACTGCAATGTGGTAACGGGCCAAGACATCGAATTGACCGAATTGGAATTGGAGACACTGCGTATCATCGAGGAACAATACACGTCGCGCATGGCGAACAAGGATTACGTGCACATTCCCACGGATTATCCGGCGTATTTGCGTTTGTATGATGTGGTCTATCGTGCGCTCAACAAATACCAAAGCAACCGAGCACTGAGCATCCTGTTTCAAATCACGAATGAGGGTCTCACGGGGGCAATGAATTCATATGGTTTGTACACGCGTAACGTGGAATTGACGATTCAAAACACGTATTTGCAGGGCGTCCTCCAACAAATCATCGATGGCATCAACGTGAAAAAAGTGTTTGATCAAAACGAGGGTACCTATTCTTTACGGAGAGAATTTCAATTGGCGCCTCTCATTCAATATTACATTCGTATCTATGGATTGCCGGAACCGGGTGTGGGTTTTGATCCGGTGAAAATGAATTTGGTATTGAATGCTCTCGAAAACAGTGGGATTTCTCCTTATGGGTAAACCTCTATTCACCTGAACTGATTTTTATTGGATGTTTTTTTTTTGTTCTGTTTTGTTTCTTTTCGGGTCTGGAACTATTTTTTTTTGTTTTCATTCCATTCCATTCCATTCCATTCTATTCTATTGTACTGTAGTACACCATTGTAAAAAAAAAAAGCATTCATTTGTTTTTGCATAATCAATCATAATTTTATTTGATTTATTTATTCATTCATTCATTTTGTTTTTTGTTTTATTAAAAAAAAATGCAGCAACAACAAACAAAATCACGCGGAAGACCATTCGGATCAACAAGCAAATCAAAACACGATCAAAACCCACACCCAAAACAACATCAACAATTGTCGCCGAATTCAGTGGTGATTGAATATCCAGCGGACGAACAAACACTGGCAAAGATTCGTTCCACATTGCGTCGTCAAGTGTTGGAATTAAAACGTAGGGCGGAAGAAGAAGCCCGTCAACAACGCGAAGAAAAATATAGAGAATTGCAAAAAAGACCGTCGAGGCAACAACAATCATCATCAGAAGAAGAAGAAGACCATCAACCAAAGAAACGTCGAAAACAAGTTCATTTTGTGATGGACGTGATGTTATCTTCTTCTTCTTCTTCTTCTTCTTCTTTGACACCAACAACATCAACAAGACCAACAACGGAATCCTTGTCATTGATTCATCCGGATACCATACCGAGTGTGGAACCAACATGGCAAGAAGAATTTTATAAGACCCGGACGACGACGAGTACGACGAAGACGCAACAAAACCAAAACCAAAAGCAAAACCAAAAGCAAACGCGAAATATATTGAATTCTCCGTTTGCGTCGATGTTTCCGATGATACCCGAAAGTCGAAATAATGATGACGAGCAGCTGCCACCGTACCAGCAGCAGCAGCAGCAGTCGCCATCATTTTCTTATGTGGATAATGTGGACAGTTGTAGTTTTACAGCGTGGGTATCTCATCCGCTGCCACCACCTCCTCCCATTACATTTGAAGATATATTTGGTTTGGGATTTGAAAATATTGAGGAAGATTTTGGTTTTTTGAATATTGAACCGGTTTTTACAACTGATGCGATGACCATGGTTCAATCATATCAATGATGAAGGAACCCGAAAGACAAAGAAAGAAACAAAAAACAAGATAAAACCATGATTTTTGTATTTTTTTTAATCATTGTAATTAAAAACATTTTTTGTTTTCATTCAATTTCATAAAAACAAAATAAAAACAAAACAAAACAAAAACAGAAAATGAAATGGTATATATTGTACACGTGGCCATTTGTCGAAAATATGTATCGCCATTGGTCATTTGTTGGAGGAATACATAACCATCATGATTCTGCCAACGATGAAGATGCCACATACACATATTTCAGCAGTCCAACAACGCAAAATCGTCGTCTTTATTCGACCACGACCACGACCACGACCACCACCGCAGTTTGTTTGAGTCCTCCTCCTCCTCCTCCTCTTCCTGCACCTCCTTCACATGCGCCGCCTGATAATAAAACAGAGGATTACAACATCCATGATCATGATTACGAATTGTTATGAATCACCACCGGACGAAAGCGTTGCGTTTTGCGATGGGAAAATTTGACAGCAACATTGGTATTTTTAAAATTGTCGTCGTCGTCGTCGTCGTCGTTATCATCGTTTGTTTCTGCAATCCGGACTCTTTTTTTTGTCGCATTTTTATGGCCATGTTTTTTCAAAATGGAGGATGTTATTTTTGGATTTGTCGAAGAAGACGAGGACAAGTGGAGTGGGGGTGTTTGTTCTTGAAAAACGAAGATCAATTCTTGTAATCCATGATAGATGAGAGGAAAGGGTGGCAAATCGACGTCTTTGTACAAGGAAAGGGAGGGTTGCAACCAATCATCGAATTTTGTTGTTGTTGTTGTGTCTGTTATTTTGGGTTTGGGCCAGAACAAAGCCGCCGCATTAAATTTGAAAATCTTGGAATAAGGAGGACGAGGAGACGACGACGACGACAAGGGAAAAGGAGGACCAGAAGAATGATGTTGTTCAAACCATTTGGCCCAATGTATCAAGGTATTGCTGGTCAAAGGCACCAAAGGAAGAATATCGCAATGCACGGAATCGACGAACAAACACGTGTTGTCGACACCAATGTAATAATTGGTGATGGTCAAGGAGGTGGCAGGCACCAAAGTGGATAGGGCAGATTCGCCTTGTTCAGCACATTGAACTAATACCACGGTTTCGGATAACCAATTTCTATTGTTGTTGTTGTTATTTTTCTTTTTGTTATTGGTCATGTGGAATTTGTTTTTTGTTTGTTGTTTTTTGGTTTTTTTTTTGTTGTTTTTCGTTGCTTTTCAAAAAATTTGTGTGTTTGTGTGAAAAAGAGAACCAATTTTGTTTGTGATTTGGAAAACGCACATAAACCCGTCTAATTTTATTTTTTTTTAAAAGAAAACCAAAACCAAAAAAACGAAGCAGAATCGTTTTTTTTTAAAGTATTTAAAAAAAAAAATAAAAAAAAAATACAAAAGAAAATAAATTAAAAATAGAAGCCAAAAATAAGTGTACATGTTTGTAGGAGGAGGAATCACACGACGACGATGGGGCAAATATCCTTCGTCGATATGTATCCCACGTATGGAAGAATGCATACCAAAATTTGAAATATTTGAAATATTTCGTCGATTGGACATAGGATTCATCGAATGCATAACAGAATTGCCATTTTATCCAAAAAATTACAAGTCCCCGGAGGACCCCCAAAGCGTGGCATCGTCATCGTCATCATCGACGGTATACAAACGCGTCATTATAAAAATGCGATGGAAAGATCGCGCCCCGAATGCGGATTTTATATTGGAACGTTTTAGAGAGGGAAAATCGGTGAAGGTGGTCTACGATTTTCCCCAATATTGGATATGTTTACCAAATCATCAACGATGCCATGTCCCACCTCATTCTTCTTCTTCACATTATTCATCCTATTATTCATCATCATCATCATTATCATCGTCTTTGTTGGATTGGAAGAGAGGAGGAGGACAACGTCTTTCAAGTAGTAGCGATGATGCGTCATCCTGGCAACGAAAATCGATATCGTCGTCTTCCGCATCCGCATCAAATCCAAATGCAAGCTCCATCGAAGACAGCCCGCGAAGCGGGCTGGAGAGGCAGCCTTTGGCAAGTCCTCGACCCATAGGGGAGAGGCAGCCTTTGGCAAATCCTCGGAACGAAGTGGAGAGGTGGTCTGTGACAAGTCATCTTTCCGCTTCGCTTATAGAAAAGGAGAGGCAGTCCGTAACAAGAAAACGGCGATGGAATTGAATGGAAATATAATTAATACATTATGTATTATATATATTAATTATTGTAAATTGACATTGATTTTTTATTTGTTTTTTTTTTTAACGTGGCTCTATTTCATTCATGCGACGACATACAATGAAAATAATTGGGACCAAGCGACAAGTCACGCGACAAGCCACGCGACAAGCAATGCGACAAGCCACGCGACAAAAACGAAGAAGAACTCGCAAAGTGATACGAGGTGGTGTATTGGAGCCCCCAAAAATAGCATTATTGGAAAAAGAATATATGGCGAAATTTGATGCGTGGTATGGAAATGAATTGGCAAATTTAAATAAAAATTTTGATATTATGACTGAAAACAACAAAAAATTAAAAGGAATAATAAATGCCCAAGACCAGATTCTTCAAAACTCCCTGAAGGAGACCAAAAAATTTGTGGAATATTTGAAAAGAGATCATGACACGAAACAGAAACAATATCAATCGGCCATGAAAATTGCACATGGATTACAAATGGATTTGGCAGAGGCGTCGACCAAAGTAACAAAAAATTCACTTATGGGCCAATTGAAAAATGTTTTCAAGGAATATGGAAAATTACAAAATACCCATGAAAAAAAAGAATTAGTTAATGAAGAATTAAAAAAACTTTTTAAAGAGTTGGAAAAAAATAAACTTTCAGACAGTGATAGTGGATATACGTCATCGGAATCGTCAACTGAATCGTCACCGAATAATAGCAATGATTCTCTTAATCTTCCTCCTGTTCCCCCCCCCTAGACCCGATGAAAAGATTTCAACGCATTCCGCAAATCGGGATACAAATTGAATAAAATTTCGCGAAGGATGGGTGAATACAAATAAATGGCATCATGAAGGAGGGGTGAAAGAGAAGAAGAAGAAGAAGAAGAAGTGGTGGCAGTCGAACAATGTCTCCTATTACAACCGAAACAAAACCCCAAACCAAACCAATTCGAAGAAGAATCGGCAGAAGCAGCCGCGGACGACAAAATGGAGATTTCAAGGGACAACAAATGATGAATGGCGCGATACAAGGTATTGTGGGCAACGAGTTCTCTTTTGAAGGTTTCCTTGATGTCCATCAAATGATTCAAGCGGTGGTGTTCTTTTTTTTTGCCGTGGATGAATTGGGACAAATTTTCCCCGGATCGCCAGACAGTAGTGACATGATCGTCGGTCTGAGGGGGAGAGCGTTCCGAGGATGATTTGCGTTGTTTTTTCTTCCAACGCTGCAAAATGGTTTGGATTTCATTTTTGACGTCACACAAACGTTGGATGACCACGCGTCGTTGGTGTTCTGCTTTTTCGAAGACGAGGAAAATGGAGGTATGGGCCAATACGACGGCGGCATTCGGGCAAGAGGACAACAAGGACGATGGAAAACAAGAAGAAGAAGAAGAAGAAGAAGAAGAAGAAGAAGAAGAAGAAGTGGTGGAAAAAATATGGGCAGAAATGGCATAGGCGGCCACCGACGGTTGAATCATGGATAAACTTTTCATGAGGGAACTACTAACACCCTCTTCTCCACCGCCACCAACGAACCATCTTTTTTGGAAGAACAAAAGAAGCAATACGGCGGCATGCAGGGGGACAATGGTGGGCCACGAAGTCAAGAAGAAGGGATGTCCAATGGTTAAGACCAAGAGGATAGATACCATGGCGGCCCAAATCAGATTTTGTTGTTGGAGAAAGCGCAATTCGGCGATTTTCCATACCAAATGTTGTGCTTCGAAGAAGAGGGGCAGGACATCTTCTTTGAGGACGGTGTTACTGGTACAATCTTCGTCGTAGTATTGGAAGGCATGTTTTTCGAGTAAATCAACGGTGTATTTTTTGACATTGTATTTTTTGTTTTTGTTGTTGTTGTCCTTTTTATTTTCATGGCCATGGATATGTTTCTTTGTGCATCGATTGTACCATTCCGCCGGTCCTTCGGATCGTGAGAGGTTAAGAGGCGACGATGATGACGACGACGACGACGATTCGACAGAAGAGAAAGAAGATCCATGACGAATGGAAGACGGCAAACTATCCGAATCGACAAGGGACAACACGGGACTATTGGATTGATTGTATTTTGTTTCGAAATCATTATAAAACGAATAATGGTGATTGAATGCAACATTTGGTGGTTTTTCTTTTTCTTCCGTGTCGTCCATGTCCAAATGAGGAATCGATTCTACTTCTTCCATTATAAAAATGTGAAATAAACGAAATAAACGAAATAAACGAAATAAATAAAAAATATAAATATATAAAATTTTTTTTTTTTTAACAGGTGCATATATTATATATGTATATATATGTCAGAGTCATGACAACAAACCAAACCAAACAAAAAAAATGGGAAATTTTTGAAATTTTCAAAATCATAAAAATGAAAATTTCAAAAAAAAAAACAAAAAAAACGTCTGTACGAACGCAGGAATATTTTTGCTTCTAGAAGAAGGAGGGAGAAAAAACAAATACAAACAATCTCTCTGTTTTTTTTCCCCCCCGATGGATAAGATGGGAGGTCCCAATCATAATTTAATTAATTCAATTAATTCGCTTTAAATACTTTTTTTGTGAGAAAAAGAAAAAATTATTTAAATAACAAATCAAAAAGCAAAAGCCGAAGAAGACATAACCATGACAGAAGAAGATAATGCATCGGAGCAATCATCTGAATACCAATCTGAAGAAGATCAACAATCTGAAGAAGAAGAAGAAGAAGAAGAAGAGACGTTGGAAGAGAAACATGCGAAGGAGGAGAAGAGACGGGCCCGTCGTGCGCATTTGGCGAGATTGCGTCAATTTAAAACGACGTTGAAATATACGTTGGCAACGACTCGTTTTAATAATAAGACATGGGAGGACAATTGTAATTTCCGCACATCGAAGAAAGTGCAACCATGTGACGCGGTGTATGGATCGGCGTCTCCGATGTCGAAGGAAATTCCCTTGGAAGCGCGTGTGTATGTTTTGGAAATGAACAATGAGACGAATAAGATTATGGGAATCGGCATGGTGTATAATTCTCCATCGTATCGTGCGGAGAATATTTACGAAGAGAACAACAATTACAATCGCTATTTGTTTAAAGGGAATATGCGCATAGATGCAACCGAAGCGGATATGACACGGGAAGAGTTGGAAATCGTTCGTTTGTTGGAGCATTTTTGTTTCAAGGGATGCAATCATTTGAAACGTGGTCAGGGCATTACTATGTTTCCTTTGAAGATATTATATCAATTGCAGCACGATTTGGATTTGACGGAATTTGTGCATGGCATGTTTGAGCGTCGTCGTCTTAGTGTTACACTTGCACCTGTTGCTCCTATTGCTCCTGTTGCTGTGGTTCATGATGTTCCGTTACATGATGTTCCTGTATCGAAGAAGGCTCGTTGCAAATAATTCCATATATATATATTTTTTATTTATTTATTTACCATATAACAACATACTTATATAATACAATACTTCTTACACACATGTAAAAACGAAAACCAAAATTTATTTAAATAGCAATTTCAAAAAACAAATTTAAAAAAAGAAACAAATAATAAATATTTTTTTTTTCTTTTGTTTCATTTTCAAAAAAACAACAACAACAACTCTCAAACCCAATGAATCGAAATCAAGGCCGACAACCCATCAATAACAATAACAACAAGAAAATCAACGCCGACGACAACGACAACAACGACAACAACAACGAATACGATGTATCGAATTATACGGACGAAGAATTATATGAATTATTGGATATGCATCCGAATGTAACGGACGGTGAATTGGAAGCAAAATTAAATCAATTGATACGACATTATGAATCGTATGGGAATGAATGGGGGGATCGTTTGGCGGATTTTTATGAAAAAGTCATGGATCATTTTTTTTCTTCTTTTGATTCGGAGGAGGAGGAGCATTATAACAAGAACAAGAACAACAACAACAACAACAACAAAAAATCAGGAATGAGAGAAGGATTCACAAGTGGAACTGGTGGTACTACAATGGCCAGTGGTACATATACGAGAACAGATGTGCTGGTGGATCCCAACAATCCCCAACAACAATACACGGCAAATCGAGGCAACGTTCTATCGATGGATTCGGCTTATCGTGAAAATGATGCTCTATTGACGAAACCCTTGGATTACACAAAAGACAATTTGAATCCGTTGTTGACGCAAACGATTCGTCGTATCATCAGTATCGACAGTCAATACCGCGAGAATAAGGGCAATTCATATTCGACGGAATTCATTTTCAATTTGTCGGAACCGCTGCGGGATGTGGTGTCGTTGAAATTGTATAGTTTCACGATCCCTTACAATTGGTATACGGTGGGGAATGCCTTTGGTGCGAATTTTTTTTATATAAAGGGGAATGTGCCCGGATTGGAAACGGGAGCTCACGATTATCAAGTGAGTGTGACACCGGGGTACTACGATGCGACGTCGCTGGTGAATGCGACCAACGAAGGCATCGCCCAAATGCGATTGCAACATCCGGATGTGAGTTTTGGGCATACGCAAGTGATTTTCAATGATGGAGTGACGACGACAACGACGAGTGGCACGGGGAAAACCCAAATCCACGTGGACATTCGCAAAAATTTCAATGAATCGAATTATCACATGCAATTTTTGGGGAATTCGTGGTCATCGACGACGGATGAATCGGGGCAAAAGGCGAGCATTGGTTCGTACCTGGGTTTCAATCAACGAGAATACTATGGGACGAGTATCATGTCGCAACGATTGTCGACGCCATCGGATAGTTCCGCGAATACATCGTCGACGTTTGAAACGAATGCATCGAATTTGGCATTTCGCATTGTAGTGTACAAGGGAGGAGGATCCTCGTATGGTACACGTGATACAACGTATGACACGGTATTCACGCCGATAGATATTGAACCCAACATATCGTCGTTTGGATATTTGGTGGACGCAACGGGGAATTACCAATTGACTCGCGATCAGTTGAAGAATGTGGTGGACACGGCGTTGAAATCGACGGTAGCCTTGGACGCCAATTTCAGTGGTTTGTATTGGCGGGACATTAGTGGTGAGGAACAATCCTATCAAGGCAATTCTTATTTTGAGATGGAATTGAAAATCAATGCGGCGACGTATGCGCCGATGGTGGGTCATCGCGACGTGAAAATGGCGGTGTTGTTTCCCACGACATCGACGATATATGTAGGGGGAACGAATTCGGCATTTCAATTTCCGGATTTTTATGGAAATCCCCTCGTCACCATAGATAACAAATCGTATGTTGTGTTGGAATGTTCGGATTTGTATGGAGAGGTGCCCGTTCTTCAATCGAATTTTCTAACGGTGGCCAACACCAAAATTCAATTGAAGTGCACTCGTCCGGGGTACACGGACGCCTCGTTGCAAGCGTTCGATGCATCGGTGACAACAAATCCGAACAATTACAACATTTCGTTGACGCCGGGAAATAACAATTTGTCGGAGTATTTGAAGATGATAGGCGATTCGTTTAGTTCAGCATCTTTGGACACAAGTGGTTCGAGTTTTGTTTTGGACCCATCAAATTTCGTCCATGCCAATATATTGGTGAATCGCGTGTTTCCCACGAATTTGTATAGGGCGACGTTGTCTGGGGATCTAATTACCAAAATATTTGGTCAAATAAACGATGTAGATTTGTCCGGTCAAAATGTATTTGATATATCGTCGAATCCGTATCAATTCACCACCAACATTGTGTTGACTGATAACGATGAGTTGGCGATCAAATCAAAAAAAACAGACCCGCCCGCGATTGTTCATGGCAACGAAACGGCGCCGGATTTTGTGGTATCTTTTTCAACGGGAGGCACCACGTTGACGTCCATCAACCAACTGCTCGTCCACTTGAATAGTCGTTTGGCGCAATACTCTTCTCCCAACGCATCTTGGAATCATCCCTTGGCGAACAGCAATGTCTCTTACAATTCTACCACGGGTTTTAAGTTGACGATTGAAGTCAACGACAAATTATCGTACAAAGACTACACGTTGGATTTTACGGATGCCTCCAATGTGGCCACCAAATTGCATTTTGACACGTCGTATACCCTGTTGAATTATCCATCGAGTGCTCAACCTGCCACGTTTTCGGATGTTTCGTCCAATGAGACGGTGTCCAATCAAGAAATCACCATTGATAGCAGCAATGGCAGCATCGTCTTTTCGCCGGATCCATCGATTGTGGGTTTGCAAACCAGCAATGATTTGTACAAAGTGACCCTGACGGTGCCGACGGGATCCTACAATATCATAAGCCTGCAAAATACATTGAACACGTTATTAACGGCGAACCCCATCACGGCGGGGTCGACATTTTCGGTGTTTTCTTATAACAACCAATTGTTCACCAAATTACGGTTGAACATCAACCAATACTTTACCACCAAGGATTTTCGTTTGGTGTTCTACGACCCGTTTAGTTTCATAACGTGCACGAGTGGCGTCCGCAAGAAAATCCAAAATGTGTCGTGGGACACGACGTTGGGATGGATTTTAGGCTTTCGCGAATTCATTATTTATTATTTGGTGGATTATGTGGGCTTGACGTATTCGTATGGGACGACGGCACTCCAATACTATTTGACGGGCACCCATTCGAATGTGTGTGTGTTGAAAGGCGACACGGCGACCAACACGAATTTATACAATTATTTCTTGATTGTAGTGGATGATTTTCTGCAAAACCATTTAAACGATGGATTGGTACGTGTGAGTTCGCAGGAGACACGTATCGTGCCGCAACCCTACAAATTGGTGTGTGATCCGGCGACCCAGCAATTGGTGCCTCGTCCTCTCGATTACGATACGCCGGGAAAGACGTATACGGCGCGTCAATTGGCGTCTTTCCAAGAGAAGGTGCGTTCGGTGCAAGCCCAAGAGAATAGTTATTCGCGTGGTCCTTATGTGAAGGATGTCTTTTCGATGATACCCTTGAAAACGGGTCCAGTGGGGGGAACATTTACGGAATTTGGTGGTACCCTTCAAAATCAAGACCGCATGTATTTTGGTCCGGTGAATATTCATCGTTTGTCCATCAAATTGATGAATGATCGTGGCGACATTGTGGATTTGAATGGCATGGATTGGAATTTTGCTTTGGTGTGTGAGCAATTGTATCGCAATACCGCCAAATAACAAACCACTTTATATATATTATACAATATATTATACAATATATATTATATTATATTAATTATAATCATAACATTATAGAAACACACACACACCTGTTTATACACACACTCAAACTTTCATTTTTTTTGTTTTTTGTTTTTTTGTTTTTTTGTTTTTTTTTTCTTTCTTTCGAACCAAAGCAAAGCAAAGCAAAGCAAACCAAACCAAAGCATGTCCCAAAGTGATTACATAAAATACAAACGTGTGGCCACCCAATTGAAACGCCAATCGACGATGGCACCCGTTTTGACACAAGACAATTATGTTCAATTCAAGGAATTTTCTTTAGAGAATTCCATTATAAGTAACAATGTCTTGTATTATGATCGTTATATTCCTCCCAATATTCCTATTGTATTTGGTGTCGTCAAAGAAAAGGCATCGGCATGTTCTGAGTTTGCTTTGTGCACAAATACAGACGAACGCCCGAATCGCCGACCGTTGGGACCAGAACGATTGACTTCTTTAAGCCAATCATCGATACAACCCTATTATAAAAAAAGAGGAACACATCCAATTATGCCCATGTTTTGTTCTTGTTTATCCACGCCGCCAACTTGATTAGGAGGATGAATGGGTGGATGGATGGATGCGAATGCGTATTTTTTTTTATTGAAACAAACCAAATTAAAAAAAAAAAGAAAAACCATTGAATAGTATTAAAAAAAAAACTTTTCACTTTTCAAAAGGAAATAAAAAAGAAAAAAAAAAGTTTTTTTTTTGGAAGAGAAAGAAAGAAAGAAAGAAAAAAAAAAGAACCTCTCAAACAAAAACAAAAACAAAAACACATGTCAACACCCATAACAGGCGACACAGGTCCAACGGGTCCAACGGGTCAAATAGGGCCTACTGGTTGCACGGGATTTACTGGTTATACAGGTGAATTAGGTAATACAGGAGCAACCGGTCCTACGGGACCCACAGGATACACCGGTTATACAGGCGATATAGGAAATACAGGATCCACCGGTATGACGGGTGTCACCGGTCAAACCGGTCCAACAGGAGATGTGGGTCCCACGGGTCCCACGGGCGCAACTGGCCCCACAGGAGATCTAGGACCAACAGGTCCAACGGGTCCGACGGGCGCAACTGGTATAACGGGTCCCACCGGTGCAACGGGTCCTACCGGTCCCACAGGAGTAACTGGTGTAACGGGAGCGACAGGAGCGACAGGAGCGACGGGTCCCACGGGAGCGACGGGTCCCACGGGAGAGACGGGTCCCACGGGAGCCACGGGTCCAACGGGTCCCACAGGAGCCACTGGTGTGACAGGTGCAACAGGTCCTCAAGGAGACATGGGACCCACGGGTGCAACCGGCCCAACGGGTGCAACCGGTAACACGGGCCCTCGAGGAGATACAGGAGAAATGGGTCCAACTGGCGCCACCGGCGTCACCGGTCCCACGGGAGAGGTAGGTCCCATCGGTGAACAAGGTCCCCAAGGTCCCCAAGGCATGCAAGGTCCTTTGGGTCCCCAAGGTGACATGGGACCTCAAGGAGAAAGAGGTCCCACTGGATACACAGGATACACGGGCGCCACAGGTTATACAGGCGCCACCGGTCAATTAGGAGAAACGGGACCTACCGGTCCCACGGGTGCAACCGGTCCCACGGGGGACATGGGACCCACGGGACCTACGGGACCCACGGGACCCACGGGTCCTACAGGTCCTACGGGACCCACCGGTGCCACGGGTGTCACGGGTCCTACCGGTCCCACGGGCCCGACAGGTCAAACGGGTGTGACGGGTTCCACGGGTTCCACGGGTCCCACCGGTCTTACTGGTATCACGGGTCCCACGGGTGCAACCGGTGTAACGGGTCCCACCGGTCCCACGGGGCCCACCGGTATCACCGGTCCCACGGGTGCTACCGGTGTAACGGGTCCCACCGGTCCCACCGGTACTACAGGTATCACGGGTCCAACGGGTCCAACGGGTCCCACGGGTCCCACGGGTCCCACGGGTCCCACGGGTCCTACCGGTCCCACGGGTCCCACCGGTATCACGGGTCCCACGGGTCAAACCGGCCCCACCGGTCCCACGGGTCAAACGGGTCCCACCGGTTCAACGGGTCCCACTGGTCCAACAGGTATTCTAGGTGAAACTGGCGCAACCGGTGTAACCGGCCCCACAGGACCAACGGGTCCCACCGGTCCCACGGGTCCCACCGGTCCCACGGGTGCAACCGGTCCCACGGGTCAAATAGGTGTGACGGGTCCAACCGGTGTAACGGGTCCCACCGGTCCCACGGGATACACCGGTATCACAGGTATGACAGGAGCGGCAGGTCCCATGGGTCCAGTGGGTCGTTTTGGTCCTTTGGGTGAAACGGGTCCCACAGGAGCCACTGGTGTCACGGGCACCACAGGTCCCACCGGTGTAACGGGTGTGACAGGAGACATTGGTGCCACAGGTGTCACCGGACCCACCGGACCCACGGGTCCCACGGGTCCCACGGGTGAAACGGGTCCCACGGGTCCAACCGGTCCCACGGGTCCCACGGGAGAAACCGGTCCCACGGGTCCCACGGGTCCCACCGGTGAAACGGGTCCCACGGGTCCCACCGGTGAAACGGGTCCCACTGGTTATACAGGTCCCACCGGTTACACGGGGCCCACCGGTTTACAAGGTCCCCAAGGTGCGACCGGCACGACGGGTCCCACGGGTCCCACGGGTCCTACGGGTCCTACGGGTCCTACGGGTGAAACAGGTCCCACGGGTCCCACGGGTGAAACAGGTCCCACGGGTCCCACGGGTCCCACGGGTCCTACGGGTCCGACGGGTCCCACGGGTCCTACAGGTGAAACAGGTCCCACGGGAGCCACCGGTCCCACAGGAGACATTGGTAATACAGGCGCCACCGGTGTAACCGGTCCCACCGGTCCCACCGGTGCTACGGGCGCCACGGGTCCGACGGGTCCGACGGGTCCAACGGGTCCAACCGGTCCGACGGGTCCAACGGGTCCAACCGGTCCGACGGGTCCAACGGGTCCAACGGGTCCCACCGGACAAATTGGTGTGACAGGTCCCACCGGTGTGACAGGTCCCACGGGAGCCACGGGCCCCACGGGTCCCACCGGAGCCCAAGGTCCCCAGGGTCCGGATGGTCAAGTGGGTCGTTTTGGTCCTCTCGGTGAAACGGGAGCCACAGGAGCCACTGGTGCGACGGGTCCCACGGGCGCAACGGGTCCCACGGGTCGCACGGGTCCCACGGGCTGCACGGGTCGCACGGGTCCCACCGGTCCCACGGGCGCAACCGGTCCCACAGGAGCGACTGGTGCGACAGGTCCCACGGGCCCTACCGGACCCACGGGTCCCACGGGTCCCACCGGCGAAACGGGCCCCACGGGCCCCACTGGTCCCACCGGTCCAACGGGTTGCACAGGTCCTACGGGCCCAACGGGTCACACGGGCGCCACGGGTCCCACGGGTCCCACGGGTCCCACGGGCCCAACTGGCGAAACAGGTCCCACCGGTCCAACTGGCGAAACAGGTCCCACCGGTCCAACTGGTCCCACGGGTCCCACAGGTCTGACGGGTCCCACCGGTCCTACCGGTCCAACCGGCGAAACGGGTCCCACCGGCCCAACCGGAGAAACGGGTCCAACGGGACCTACCGGAGAAACGGGTCCTACGGGTCCCACTGGTCCTACAGGTCCGACAGGAGAAACCGGTCCCACCGGCCCCACCGGTCCCACGGGTCCCACAGGCCCTACTGGCCCCACAGGTCCTACGGGTGTGACAGGAGATATGGGTAATACAGGTGAAACCGGTCCGACGGGCCCCACGGGACCCACAGGACCCACAGGTGTTCGTGGTTTCACGGGCCCCAATGGTCAAACGGGTGCAACGGGTCCAACGGGTCCAACGGGTCCCACAGGAGCAACTGGTGTGACAGGTGCAACCGGTCCCACGGGTCCCACCGGTCCCACGGGCCCAACGGGTTCAACGGGTCCCACAGGTTCCACGGGTCCAACGGGTCCCACCGGCCCCACCGGCCCCACTGGCCCCACCGGCCCCACTGGCCCCACTGGCCCTACCGGCCCCACCGGCCCAACAGGAGAAACCGGTCCCACCGGCCCCACGGCAAGTACAGGTCCCACGGGTCCCACGGGTCCCACCGGTCCGACGGGTCCCACCGGTCCAACCGGTCCCACGGGCCCCACGGGTCCCACCGGAGAAACAGGCCCCACGGGCCCCACAGGTCCAACGGGTCCCACGGGCCCAACCGGTCCAACTGGAGCGACGGGTCCAACTGGAGCCACGGGACCCACGGGTCCTACCGGAGCAACCGGCGCTACGGGTCCTACAGGCCCCACGGGTCCCACGGGAGAAACGGGTCCTACGGGCCCAACGGGCCCCACTGGTCCCACTGGTTATGGTGGCACCGGAGACACAGGACCAACCGGTTCGATTGGTGAAACGGGTCCCACGGGTCCCACTGGTCCCACGGGTCCCACGGGACCCACCGGCCCCACTGGCCCCACCGGTCTAACGGGTCCCACGGGTCCAACCGGCCCCACAGGTCCAACGGGCCCAACCGGAGAAACTGGTCCAACGGGTCCAACGGGACCCACAGCCAGTACGGGTCCCACGGGTCCCACGGGTGCCACCGGTCCCACGGGTGCCACCGGTCCCACGGGTCCTACCGGTCCCACGGGTCCCACCGGTCCCACCGGAGAAACAGGTCCCACCGGCCCACAGGGATCCACGGGAGCAACCGGTCCACTGGGTCCCACGGGTGCAAACATCCCTGCCACCGCTCCTGTCGCCCAATTTGTGGTCTCTGACAACATGACAAAGAATCGCGCGAATTTCTCGTTCACGACCAACCAAAATTTAACGTTGTCCAACAATAGCATATCATCCTCCTCCTCCTCCTCATCCTCCTCCTCATCCATATTGGCAATGACGAATGGATACAACACTTTGCCCATGACGTACACGTTTGGTAACACGAATACCAATCCCAAATGGTTGGCGGCAGGTGGGGATTCATCGGGAAACACCTTGGCGTTCAGTACGGATGGCATTCGATGGGCGGGATTGGGAACCAGTCCACTCACCACGCGTGTCAATGACATTGCCTATAATGGATCCACCTGGGTAATCGTGGGTATTTCGGCCACAAGCAATTACGCTTATTACAGTTTGGATTTGACGACGTGGACCGAATGCACGGGCATAGCGTCGGAAGGCCAACGCGTCAAATGGAATGGCACCATGTTTGTGGCGACCACCAAAGGAGGCGTGATTTATTACAGTTACAATGGAATCATATGGACGTCGGCGGCCACCATTACCTTGGGTGGTACCCCCGATATGAATGGTCTCGAATGGAATGGTTTGTTTTGGTTGGCGGGTTGCAATGGATCGTCGGCCAACACACAATTGTACAAGAGTTTGAATGGTATCACATGGACGGCACTCACCTTCACGGCGACGAACATTCGTGCGATCACATGGACGGGTGCCAACTGGATCATCAGTGGCACGGTGGCTTCCGGCAATGTGGCGAGTGCCTATAGCACCAACATCGACGCCACCTCATGGAATACCTTCACCATGTCGGGATTGACGACGGGCTGCACGTCGATTGCCTACAACGGCCAAATCTATGTGGCGGGTGGCATCACGGCGAGCAACACGTTGGCGTACAGTTACGATGGGGTGAATTGGACATCTCTCGGTGCCACAATGTTTGATAGTTCAACCAATTTCGTGCAAGTCGATTGGGCCGTCAACAAATTCGTGGCGTCGGGCACGTATGGAGGCGTGGGCAGAATCGCGTATAGTTACGATGGTATACGCTGGACGGCAGCAACCACGGGAAGCACGATATTCAATAACAAAGTGACGGCGATCGAATACAGTGGAAAACAATTCAGCCATCGTATAGTCTATCCCGCCAACGCCTTGATATCTGGAAACATGATATCACGCGACGACGGTGTGACATGGTCGAATATTTCGACGAATATTGCAACGGCCGCCAAAACAGTGGGCTTCAACGGCAAACAATTTATTTTTGGAAATCTTGCGGGAAGTGGGGCAACCGTGGCGACCGCCGATTTGTTTGGGGCAGCCAACACACCAAATAATTACATAACTTTGGATTACAACAGTGACCCATCCACCGTAAATGCAATCAAATGGAACGGGGAGTATTGGTTGATGGGCGGGTTATCGTCGACGGGACGCCACCTTTTACGCAGTTATGATGGATATACATGGATTACGGCAGGAAATGCGGGTTCTTTACTTACCAACAATCAACCCGTAAATGGAATTGCCTGGAATGGAACCCTATGGGTGGTATCTGCACAAACCAATGGATCCGCCACCACCACCAAAATTTTGTATAGTTACGACGGTGAAACCTGGACGGAACAATCAAGCACCGGCATTGGTGGATTGACGGTGGAATGGACGGGATCGTTTTTCTTGATGGGTCGCAAAACAGCCACGGTCACCGATACCACGATTACCGTAAGTGTTGATGGTATAAATTGGCAAAGCAATCGTTTGGTGGCATCCAATGGTCCGGTGAATGCGATTGCTTTCAACGGACAAGGAGGTATTTTATTGGCTACCACGGGAGGGGGAACAAATTATGCTCTTGTTTTCAGTGCCGACAATGGCGTCACGTGGACCGGCAATTTGGGACCCAATTTGGGCGGCAGTGCGGGATTCAGTGGTTGTGCATGGAATGGATCGGCCTGGGTGGCACTAAGTGGCACGAATATATATTACAGTGTAAATGGTATTTCTTGGACAGGTCCTGTGACGGCGGCAAATGCCACCGGAAATCTTTTGTGGACACGTCAACCCCATGCCGCCACGCACGTTCTGCATCCCATTATTGCCGGTGGTACAGGTACGATTAATACCATGGCATTCAGTTATGATGGTGTGAAATTTGAAGGATTGGGCAAAACGGTGTTTTCCACGTCATGCAATTGTGTTGAATGGAATGGACAACTTTGGGTGGCGGGAGGCCAGGGCACCACCAATACCCTCGCGTACAGTTACGATGGCAGAATTTGGACGGGATTGGGCACTGCCGTGTTTTCCACTTCCGTTTCAAAAGTTGTTTGGAATGGCACCATATGGTTGGCCATGGGATCTGGTGTAGATAATTCACTTGCCACCAGTGTTGATGGTATCACATGGGTGGGATTGGGTCTAACTACCTTTCCCGCAGGAGCCAAATCTGCCGATTGGAATGGAACGGCGTGGGTTGCCGTGGGTGGAAATGGTACCACCACTCGTGTAGCATATTCTTCGGATGCGAATGCCGCGAATTGGACCGCTGTAAGTACCACGGTTTTTGCCACGGTTGGTAATGATGTTCGTTGGGTGAAAAATAGATGGATCGCCGTTGGACAAGGCGGCAATACCTTGGCGTACACAACCACGTTGAATGGATCGACCGGATGGACAGGCGTTACATCTGGTCTTTCTCTTGGTAAAGCCATTGAGTGGAATGGTCGTGTCGCCGTTGCTGTTGGCTCGGGTTCGAATACCATTGCAACATCCACCGATTTGACAACTTGGACAGGACGTGGGGTAAGTACCTTCTCGACAACTTGCAATGACATTATTTATTACAACGATCGGTGGATTGCCGTTGGTCAAGGTGGCAATTCCATGGCATACAGTTTTGATCCCACATCCACGTGGTATACCATGCCCAATGCCACGAATATTTTGTCCACTTCGGGTATCGGTTTGAATTCTTGTCGTTCGATTGGATTGAATCTTCCGGCTTCCTCATTATATCTTCGAAAAGGTGATAAATTAATGGTAGCTTCTCCCGATGCCTATGATGCGGCGATAACAAGTGATACCACCATTACATTTTCACTTTCACAAAGTTAAAAAAAAAATAATTTAGAAACGTGAATGTGTGTGTGTTAGTGTGCCTTGTTCTTTGTACATACAGGTGATGTAAAGGTTATAAAAAAAAATATTATTTTTTTTATTTTAATATGAAAAATATGAAAAAAAAAATAATAATGATTGTTTTTTTTACGATTTTATTTTGGAGAATAATGGGGAAGCAGAAGCAGAAGCAGAAGAAGATGATGATGGACATTTGTCATGATATAAAGAAATCGCAATCAATCCAATGTTTTTTACAAAAGCATGCCTCTCCGCTTCGCTCCGAGTCTTTACCAAATCAGCCCCGGATTGTTTATCTGTTTTTTCAACGCATTTTTCCAAATAATCCAAACTTTGTTGCATGACATGTTCCAAAAAGGCACATGATTGACGAGATGTGGCTGGCATTTTTTTTTAAATAAGATAAGTATGTTTTTTTTTTGGTGTCTTGATTTTTGTTTTTTCTTCTTTATATGCTTTTTTTATGACAATGATGACGACAACAACAATTGTTCCAAACGCTGCAACCGGGATTCCAACGATGTGATTTGTTGTTTTAATTCCGTATTTTCTTTTTTACGTGTCGCATTTTCTTCGTATAATTCGCGAACGCCCGCCCATAAATGGGGTGTCAATTTGCTGTAATCCATGGCATAAAAGACGGGTTCTTGTGTTTCGGGATCCACTGGTTCCTCCCCTTTTTCGGCGAATTCGGGGTGTAAATGGGGCAACACACGAAATACATCTTGGGCAATGAAACCCACATCCTCTCTTTGTTTTCTTTGTGGAAATTGAGGGTGGTCTTTCCATGTGAAAGAAACCGGACACAAATCCTCAAATATTTGGCGAGTGATGGAAGAAGAAGACGAAGAAGAAGACGAAGACGAAGAAGAAGACGAATACAAAGGAGCAATGTTTTCTTTTAATCGACGATCGGAAGTGGCATTATAGGAAGTGGCTTGCACATTGCCATTGACATCGAGAGCATATCCCGCCGTAACCGTGGTTTTGTTGATGGCAACATTCCCCGTGGAATTGATGCCGGTGATGCTACCACTGACGCCTCCATTGATGGCGGAAGGAGAAATGGAACCCGCGGGAAACGTGACGGTGGCCCCATTGGAAACGGTGAAGGCGGTACCAACCGTTAAATTGAAGGGAACACTTACCGTGGTGCCCGACATGTCCAACAATGTGGCAGCGCCGGTGGGTGCCGCCGTCATGGAAGTGCCCGTGCCTCCCACCGCAAACGAGTGCCTTGTTTTCGTCCAATAGGCAAATTGATTGCCGGAATTGTCCCATAATTTGCTGTTAATTGTTGAATTCGCGTCGCGGAAACACAACCCGGTGGAGGTGCCATTTCCCAACAAGGCAAACGATCCCGCATCCAAAAACAAATGAGAAGATGCACTGCCGGCATTGATGCTGACATTGCCCCCCACCGTTCGATTGTTGTTCAAATAAATGGGATTGGTTCCATATTGATCTCCCGTAATTCGAAAGCCGGAGACGTTTGTCGAATACAAGCCGGCGATATTGACGGATTCTGCACCAAAGCCACCATCGCCGGATAGAATTCCCGTGTTACTGACAAAGAGATTTCCACTCACCGCCACATTTCCACTTACATCGAGTTGTTTGTTGGCGGCAGCACTGCTTTTGTTGATGGCGACATTTCCCGTGGAATTGATGCCCGCAATCGTCGCGGAGGGCAATCCACTGATGGCACTCGCCGAAATGGAAGCGGCCGGAAAAGAAACCGTGCCCGCGACAACGGTGAGTCCATTGGTGGCTCGAAGAGCGCCACTTACATCCAAGGAAAACCCTGCCGTAACGGTTTGTTTGTTGATGGCCACCCCTGCCGTTGTCCATTGCAAGATGACATTGCCTTTCGTGGTAAAACTGGGATTGGTGGTGGTTCCCGACGTTAATGCACCACCGGCAAACCCACTTACTTCCACCCCATCAATTCCTGTGGTGGAATCCGCAAATTTAAAGAAATGGGCCCCACCATTTCCGGTCACAAACAAGGGTTTGTTGATGATTTGAATGAACCCACCGTTACTGACGATGTTTCCACTGGTCAATACATTTCCACTGACATCCAATTGATAATTGGCGGTGGCACTGCTTTTGTTGATGGCGACACTTCCCGTGGTCATGATGCCGGTGGCCAAGGACGTCAACGGAATGGTGTTTATTGCAATGTTGTTGCCATTCATGGTGGGGGCATTCGTGCCAAAGGTGATGGTTTGGGCCGCCGACGCGGTGAGTCCATTGGTAATGGTGATGTTTCCCGCGACAAGCGTGTTTCCACTCACATCCAGAGCATATCCGGCGGTCACGGAAGTCTTGTTGATGGCAACATTTCCCGTGTAATTGACTCCTCCCCCCACCATGGCTGCCCAAGGAATCGTATTCGTGGCAAGATTGTTGCCATTCATGGTGGGGGCATTGGTGCCAAAGGTGATGGTTTGCGTTCCTGTGGCGGTAATGCCCCCCGTGAAGGTGGCGGTGCCGCGGACATCCATGGCCCAACATCGCGTCGTTTCGGTGGAACGTCCCAAGACAATGGTGTTGGATGCATCGACGACACATCCATAGCCAATGCCCGTGGAATTCATGTAGGTGCTCGATAGAGAGGACACGTCGCAAGTGGCTCCCAAAAATGTGCAATTGTCGGACGCCCCGGATAATTTTGCCCCCGCCAACGAACCCATCGCCGTATTGTTGGCCCCATCCAAATAATTCACATTGTTGTAGCTGCCTCCGGCACCATTCAACGCGTTGTATCCCACCGCCGTGTTGTTGGATTTGTCACGTCCCGATCCGTTGAGACCCAAATTGGCAAGAGCAAAGTATCCAATGGATGTACATCCCGTGGCATTGCTAGCATAGCCTCCCGACAACGCCGAAGAACCTATGGCAATATTGTAGGATCCCGTCACGCAAACGGTCAATGCGGCATTGCCGATTCCGATGTTGTACGTTCCACTGGTCATTTGGTACATGGTGTACGATCCGATGCCCACATTGACGGAAGACGTCGTGACGGAGGGCATCACATCATTTCCGATGGCAATGGATTGGTCTCCCCCCGAACACAATGGCAAACAATTGCTTCCAATGGCGATGGTACGATTGGTGCTGTTGGTGGCATTGTTTAACACATTGAAACCAAAGAGGATGTTGCTGTATCCCGTCGTCGCTGCCGTCGTTCCATACGCCGAATTGGATATTTTGAGAGAGGGACTACCCGAGTGATACGTCCCATTGTCATAGGCACTCGTTGGGACGGTATTCATGTGCAAAAACGACGGCGAAAATGTGGCGAGTCCACCCGAAATGGTCATTCCCGCGCTTACCACGAGGTTGCCGGTGACACGTGTGTTCCCACTGACATCGAGAACATATCCCGCTGTCACGGAACTTTGGTTGATGGCCACATTTCCCGTCGAATTGATTCCCGCCAGTGCCGTGCTCAGTCCATTGATGGCTGCCACCGGAATCGTGTTGGTGGCGATGTTGTTGCCATTCATGGTGGGAGCATTCGTGCCAAACGTAATGGTTTGGGCACCCGTGGCAGTAATTCCTCCTGTAAAGGTGCGTGTCCCCGAAAACGTTTGCGAGGACGAATTCAACAAGGCCACATTCGTGCTCAATGCTGCGTCGGCAATCGATGCATTCGGAAGCGATATGGTACCCGCCACCACCGTAAGTCCATTGGTGACGCGCATGGCGCCACTCACATCGAGGGCGAATCCATTGGTGACCGAAGTTTTATTGATGGCAACATTTCCTGTGGTCATGATGCCCGTGGCCAAAGAAGTCAAGGGTATGGTTGCACTCGCAATGTTGTTGCCATTCATCGTGGGAGCATTCGTGCCAAAGGTGATGGTTTGGGTGGCCGACGCCGTGATGCCCCCCGCACTCACCGTCAATCCATTTCCTAGTACGACGTTGCCCGACACATTCGCGTTGCCAGTCACGTCCACGACGTATCCCGACGTCACCGACGTCCGATTGATGGCCACGGAGGGAGCCGACAAAAGACCACTCGTGACGGCGATATTGGAACCCACCGTCAGATTGCCTCGGACATTGGTGTTGCCACTCACATCCAGACGATACCCCGCGGTAAGCACCCCCGTGGTGGCCGTGCCGATGCCCAGGTTGCCCAACACCGTACAACTGGTATCCACGATTTGGGTATTGTACAAACTGGACATGGCGGCATTCGTGTAGGTGTAATTGCGAACAAAGAGACTGCTGGCATCGAGAGAATCGACGACGCCCACCCGGAAATTCCCATTGGCATTGCCGGCGTCCATGGCCGACAAGGTGATCAATCGATTGTTCAAGGTGGGTTCGGTGGGAGAGGCACTGAAGGTCAATCCACTCGTGTCCAAAAAGACATTGTTGGCAGACAGGGTACTACGCATGGTGAATCCCCCGCGATTGTTGGAAATGGTGAATTTTCCGGCATTTTTGACGCCATTTTCACCGAAGAAAATACCCGTGTCGGGACTGCTGTTGGCGAGAGCCGCATAATTTACATAGACGGCGGGACCGATTTTTAGTGTGGTAGCTGTTTGCACACTGCCCCCTATGGTTACAACATCGCCGGGACCTCCAATGTAAATATTGTTGGACACGTCGGTGTCGCCGAAACATCCCAAATAAATGCTGCGCGTGTTTACATTTCCCAAACTTGCGTTTTTCAAATTACCAATTTCAATGTTGCAATTGCCTTGGGTGTTGTCAATGATGCGCGACACCAATCGTTTGCCATCGGCAACCACGACGTTGCCTTGCATGGAGGCATCTTGGGACACAATCAAATTGGATTGGATCGTCGTGTTGCTGTTGACACCCGTCGTGCCTAGATGCAGATCTGTAACGGAGTCCGTCCAGGCATAAAACGACGACGCGGTCGATCGCAATTTGCCCCCGTCGTTGATTTGCACGTCGCCGGAGACACGCACCGAGCCGGAGGCATCCAAAATGTAATTTGTTGCATTAGTAAACAAATTCGGCAAATAACAGTGCATCACGCGACTGTTGCCCAGTTGGACATTGCCATTATAGGATTGACGAGTTTGTATCACATAAAATTGAGTGGTGTCGGCCGCACGCACTTTCTTGAGAGGCCACGTAGAAGACAAGGACGACGACGTGACATCCCCTCCTGTATTCAGGAGGGAGGAGGGCACCACTTTCCATGTCACCGTCGTCGATCCATTGTCGTTGGCATATGCTAGCGCGCCATTGTCGCCCACCAACAACGCATTTTGTTGAGTGACACTGTCATCGACGAAACATACGCTTTGCCATGAATTCGAATTCGCGTTGTAATAGGTGTTGTTGTTGACCGTCGTCCACCCTGTGTTGCCCGTGTTTGTATATGTGTAAAAGGATGGACTGATGGCAATCGCTTTGGAGGCATTCACCATGTGGATGTCACGGAATGCATTCGAAGCATCGGAAGGATAATTGAGGAAAACATGCGTATCCACGGGTGTTCCAATCTGCGAAATGGAAGATCCATTGGCGGTGTTCGCATTGTTGAAATACCGAATGAATTTGATTCGTGTGTTTGGACCCCCTTCTCCTTGGCCTTGTCCACACACAAACATGTCGGCGCCCGATCCATCGATTTTGAAATGATCATAAGGATACTGGGGCGACGTGATACTTCCCCCATCCGAAATGTTCAACAGATCTAATGTACCAGCAGTACCACCAGACACATCCCCATATACAATACCATCAATGTCTCCGTAAATGTTGCCAGAATAATCGAACCATGCCAAAAGAGGTTGTTGGCTTGCATCCACACACGAAAAAAAAACACGACCCCCTCCTCGTGGGGTAAATGATGTGGCAAACACGCGATGATAATTACTGAAGGGAATATTGCCCACTGCGTTCCAATGGGCTCCACTGTCAAACGAATAGAACAAGGAGTTCTCCGCCAATATAAAAGAGAGACTTGCATCCACCAAATAGACACTTTGTATTTTTTGGAGAGGGTTCGTGTTGATGACGTCTTCGGCGCCTCCCACGGCACTCGTTTGCCAGGTTTCTCCTCGGTTGGTGGTATAGTAGATTTGTTGATTGTAAGGCTGCGTTGTATTCAACGGCGATCCCACTGCAATCGCATAATCCGGATTGGATCGACAGACTTCAATATCGTACAATTCGGCCATCGGCAACAACGTCGACGTTATTTGTCCATTCGTCAATTTCGTCGGCGCATTCACTTGAAATCCATACGTGTCGACGGTGGGTGTCGCCGTGTGGAGTGCCACCGTTGTTTTGTTGTGCAAATTGCTGGATCCCGCCACCACATTGATGGCCGGTGCGTAATCGGTGGAAGATCGTTGCAATCCCAGTGTGCCCATGGCGCGACTTGTGTCGAGAGGATAGATGCCGCCGCCCACCGACATGCCCTTGTTGTTGCCTGACGTCGTGGTCAACCAATTCGAAAAGGTCAATTCGGCGCCCTTCACCGTAATACCATCGCCACGTTGTTTCACGTTGCCCTCGTAGGACAAGGCTTCGTAGTCACCCGTGGCATTCTCGTAGACCACCATGGTTTCGTTGGTTACATGACTCGTGTTGCTGTTGTTCGAGGAGGACACGACGACATTCCCCAACAAGGCGATGTTGTTGCTGACATCGATGGCCAAATTGCCGCCTTGCGTATACGAGATGCGGGCATCCGGCGTGGCCGATGGCAAACCCGTCGTCGAGAGATTGCCATCCACGTACATGTCCAACCGACATTGACTGGCATCCGTATACAAAACGACGCCGTTTTGATCGGTGGTCCGCGACAGAACACTGTAATTTTGAGAGGTGGATGAGGCCACATTCAGGGCAAAGGGTTGCACTGTGCGAATATCGACGGCGGAAATGGGTGCAATCGTGTTGATGCCAATGTTTCCCACTGTGTCGGTGGCATTGACGTAGACACCCGAATTGCCCAAGTACAATTTTTTGCGGAGAAACAAATTTTGGGACAAATCGACGTTGCCATCCACGACGTAGAGATTGCCATGTTGGACGGTCAAATTGTTGGAAATGTCGACGTTGCCAATGTGTTGGGTGTTGCCCACCACGACAACTTCATTCAAACACGAATCGTGAAACACCGTGAGATTTCCCGCTTCCAATGTTTGATCGATAAAGGCATTGCCCGAGGTATGCAACTCGCCACAAATATCGAATGTACCAAAATAGGATTGTCTTAAAGTAAACAAATCGACGGACAACGAATACACACTAATGTTGTTTTGGGATTCAAAATGACTGATTCCGCCATATTTTTTCCATCCACTGTTGCTCATTTACTTTTTGCTTTTTTGGGAGGTTTTACTTTGGGGGGGGGGGGTTTTCTTTTTCTTTGTTTGATCCCTGTTTTCTATTTTTTTTTTGTTCCCTATTTTTTTTTTCAATAACTTATTTATATTTTTTGTTTTTTGTTTTACTTTTTGGTAACGTAAAATTTTTCAAACAAAAAAATATAAATACACGAAGAAAAACAAGACTCATCTATCTATATTTACTTTGGAGAGGACAGTTTCCAATTGAAATGCATTGTTTCTACCGTCGATGGCAACAAATATTGTGTCCGCGATCGTGAGAAAGTGCAAGAAGCCGCTGATTTGATGGCTCGTGTTGCCAACAAATGCAAAGATTTAGTTCAGTATGTGGCTACCACGTATCCCGAAAACGAAGCCGTCGCACGTTTGGCCACAAATTTTAAACCCGAGAGAATGAACGAACGAGACTCAATCCATATTTTTGGTATAGGAAGAAAAGACCACATAGAAATACCAATTCGCCGATACTGATGCTGGTATCGATGGTTTCTTTTTCTTTTTCTTTCAATAAAGAATAATGATTTGACAAATGAATCAAATAATTGGTGGTGCGGCCCTCGTACTGCCGTTGATAATGGGTCGTCCATTCGGGGGAGGATGTCCTGTCCAAAAGTTCGCGTAACCCTCTGTATATCTTGGATATCTTGGATGGATCCATGATTTTTTCGTTGCTTTCCTCCTGAAATGGTATGCCCGTTATGCATTCGAAGATGGCGACGTATCTATCCATCATGAATCCGCCCGTCTCATAATCGTAGCCTACACAACAACAATAATGATTTTGTAATCGATTGAATTCGATGCGGGCTTCCTCGGGAAGATTATTTATATCGGATAGAGATTCCGTACCTAGGGAAGGAATAATTATCATTGTTTTTTTGGTCTTTGTCCTTGTTTTGGTTCTTGTTAATACCACCACTCTATTTATTAAAAAAATTAAATAACGTTTATATACATATACAAATATGAATAAAAATTATGGAAGTGGTAGACTCATATACAATTCACCCAATTTGTTGGCGCCTTTCTTTTCTTTTCTTTTCTTTTCTTTTCTTTTCTTTTCTTTTCTTTTCTTTTCTTTTATTTGGAATCCTTGGCGGCGGCGGAGGCGGCATCAAAATAAAAAATGGGCATTCCAGCACGTTCGGAATAATACATATCTTCTGTTTGAATGACTTTGACGCGAAGCGGCGACAACCCACTTCGTTCCGAGGACTTGTCACTGACTAACTGTCCCACCGCCCGAAGGGCCGAAGTCGTGGACTTGTTGTCCAATACACTGGTGGGTCGTAATGGCACCGTTTTCAAATAATTTCGAAATGCATCCATGGAAAAGGAGAATCGTTGGCTTTTATATGTGAATCTCATTCGTTTTTTGGAGGGAGAGGCAACGTTATGTGGTGATGAAGACGAGTTATTTTTTCTTTTTTTGAATTTATTTTTTTGTGTAAAGGAAAAAGAACGTCGAAGAGGATACTGTGAGGAAATGGATTTGGACATTTTTTTTTCGATACGAGGATGCATTCTCATTCTCATTCTCATTTTTGAAGAAGAAGAAGAAGAGTGATAATGCGTTTTATTTTTTTTGGTGGGTTTTTCAAAAGAGCGCCCACCACGAAACCCAACAATTTTATGATTGTTTTCTTTATAAAAATTATTCATATGAATGTAAAACAACATATTTTCGAAAGCGGGGCCCCTTTTGTTTTGAGCATACGAATCTAAATAATTGCATGAAATTGCTTTTTCGTCTTCCTCGGACCTAAGGTCGATTATTAAATCGGGGGGAATCGACGTAGCATGTTCTTTCCATAAAGAAAACAATGGATAAGATTGTTTGGATTTGATGATTTTGTCTTTGAGTTGTATCAATGCTTTTTCCATATTTTCAACGGATGTATTCCTTAGTTTTTCCCATTGATCCCAATAACTGATTCCCTCCTCTCTTTCGGTACCTTTTACGCGAAATACCGGTTGAAAAGATGCATTGGCGAATAACCATTGCAAATCGGGAAAAGAATGGGTTTGGGTGTAATCTATAAAAGATTTATTTTGTGGTTTATCTTCTTTCAATTCATCTTGTAAATACCTTATATAGTCTTGCAATTGTTTTATACGTGATTGACGATGCCATATTTTTGATAATATACCTCGCAGTTCATTCTCTTTTTCATCATCAATGACGATGGAAGGCGAGTTTCCTTTCTTTTGCATGTCTTTGATTATAGTTTGAAACTTCATATCGTCGGCATTTCCGTCGGCATTTTCCAATAAATATTCTTTTTTTAATTGTTCAAATAATTTGTTATTTGTTTCAATCCTTTCACGAAGAAAGGATAACTTACCGTTGTTAATAAACGTGTTTTGGTTTGATGTTTGAATATCATTTGCTTCGTTACTATCTTGATAAATAGATAAACAAATGTCAATAATTTGTTTTTTTAAATCCATTTTATGTTCTTCGGGTTCATTTAATCGTAGTGATTCCAGTTCTTTTATGTTTTCATGGATTCTTTCTTGCATTGTTTGCTTTGATTTTTCATTCATTTTAAAATAATCAACGACTTTTTGATAATTGAACTCGGAATCTGGATGGGTTGTGTCTACATAAGGATCCAAAGGAATTAGTGCTATTTCGGGAGTTCCAAAAGGACGATTTTCTATCATTACTCGCAAGGGCTCTTCTGATTTGATTATATCAATATTTGATATTGAAGTATCCGTATAGTTTGCAAAATGACACCCGCGAAATAATTCAGAATCTTCGAATGACAATCCATTGGATTGAAAATCCATTTTGATTTTGTCAAAGTATTGTTTTACGGAATCCATATACGTTACAGCAATGTATCCGTTCAATTTTAATGTTTTCAATAAATGCTTATCTATGCACGGATCATAATTTTTGGTTGGACAACTTTGCACACTTCCTCGTGTTAAGGGACTGGGACTATCCAACGCCATCAATCGTAAATCTTTTGATGCGACGACACAATCATGTGTATTAAACGAAAATTGGGTGTTCACATGTCTTATCATATACGGAAACGGAAAAAAAAATGTTTGTACATCCTCGACGGGTGTTTCCAAATATGCAGTGAGTGAATCTTTGTCCTTAAATTTATACAAATATTGTAAAGATTCTTCTTCATGGGGATTATAAACAGATCTTCCCGTAAATAACATTGTACCTTTGGGAATGCATATCACTGGAACATAACTTTGATCTCCGTTTTCATTTGTGTAAACTTCGTAATGAACTAAATAAGGATCTGTGGCGTACGCCATCGTCTCATCCTTCCAAACATTGAAGTCGTTTTTTATTTTTACATCTTTTTTGGGAGCGATTTCTTGAAAACGCAAATTTATTTCATCTATTTGTTTTTTTATAATTTCAAGTTGGGACATGTGAATAAATTTTTTTCTTTTGAAATGCAATTTTCTTTTTCTTGTTCTTGTTCTTTTTCTTGTTCTTTTTCTTTTTCTTTTTCTTGATTTCATAATCCTATTATTTCTTATAATTCAGCAAGCAACATACCCGTGACTATCACCCATACATACGGCGGAATTCGATATTCCGTGTAATTGAAATCGATTGTTTCGAATGTCGGTTCCGCGGCGGGTCGTTGTTTGTCCAAAAAAAACAAGACTTGCATTTCGTATTGTCCTCCAGCATTGTCCGAAACATATATACAACCCTCATTGTTTTCAGACGACGATGTAGATGACGACGACAAATGATGCGTGATGGTCACCTCGAAAAAATAATCCAATGCATTTCGTTTGGTTTTGCCCCTTAAAAATACCTGATTTTCTTTCTCTCGATGAAAGACATGATTTATTTCGAAGAAACTCGACATTTTTGTTTTGTTTTGTTTTGTTTTGTTTTGATCGTTCGTTTGTTTTGTGTGTGTGATTTTCACAAATTTTTCAAATCTGTTTTTTGTTCCCAACAAAAATAAAGTTATTGTTTAAATCAGTTTCAAAAATAAAAATTTCAATCATAAAGAACAAAAAACAAAAAACAAAAAACAAAAAACAAAAAAGAAATCACAAAAATATATAAACAATGAGTACAACATCAATTCCTTTGACTCCAAGTGAAGATGTATCGATTTATTTAACTCCGAGTCCAACAAAAAAAAGACAAATAGCAACAAAGAAACTGAGAGAAAGAAAACATCCTATTCAAATATATTCTCCATTCATAAAACAACAGTGTCCCGATGCAAATGAGTGCATCACTTTAGGAAAGTTCGTGCCACTAATACGCAATTATTTTGAAAATTTCGATTATAAATATTTGAATCATGTGAAACGAATTGGGAAACCTTCGGTAAATGGCTTGGTTCATGCACTCACCTATGAAAAAGAGGGATACAAAGCATATTGTGTTTTGAAGTCATCGGTCCGAAAAAGCGCCGACAATTTGTTTTTTGAGTGGTACATCGGGCATTATTTCATCAACAAATTAGTGCCGAAATTTCCTTGTTTTTTGGAAACATATGGCTTGAATTTATACACCGACGAGGATTATTATCAATTGTTGCAATTGTCCCCGGAATTGAATAAAAGCGACATAGAAATATTCCCCAAGTTGATTCACTTATTGGATGATTCGTATTTTTCCCTTTCAAATCCCGCAAAATTTTATGATTTGATGCTAGAAGCGTGCACCAAATCTCCCCATATTTCCGTAGTCACTCAATATTTGGACCCGAAACATTCCATGTCCTTCCATGATTTTATAAACGAGCACATTGAAACGGGCGTGGGGTTCAATTTGTACATTTTACAAATTCTTCTCCAAATTTATATTCCGTTGGGCACTTTGGCCCATCATTTCACGCACAACGATTTACATACCAACAATATTCTCATTTATACGTTGCCCAAGGATGAATACATTACACTCACCTATGATCTGGCTCCTAATAAAACGCTCCAAATGCGCACGAAATTCATTGCCAAAATCATCGATTATGGCCGTTGTTTCTACAAAGATTTTGACAACACGAACAATTCATCTTCCAAATTTTATGACTTGTTGGGAGAAGTGAAAATCGATCTCCATGGCAAAAAAGACGTTAAAGTTTGCCATAAATATAAGGATTACAATGGATTGACATGGTTTGGAGATTTGACAAATAAAAATTATTACATCAGTCAATTAAAAGGAAATGTCAGCAAAGATCTTTGGACCTTGGATATATTGTATAAAAATGTTCGTTATTATACCGAAAATTCGGATCCAACCATAAAAAATTCTTTTGCGGTACATGATGGATCCTCTCCATTTCCAAGCAAAGCGAATGCCAAGGAATTGAATGAGTTATTTGTTTATTTGCTGGAGTTGATGCCACTCGTACCACCAACCGTGTCTGGTTTTTCCATGCCGCCTTACAAGGATAAATCCGATGTTCCTCCATTCACAAAAATGTATAATGTGCAATCGGCTATGACAGATCTTTCCAATTTATGGTCCGATTTCAAAGACACCATTCGTGCGTATGAACAAACTTATGTTGTTTCTAGTCATACCTCGATTGGTGAAATGTTTATTTTTCCCGGTGATTTGACCAAAGATAGTATTTTTACGGCAGCCACGGCCACCTCAGGAAGAGCAGGAACAAGAGCAAGAGCAAGAGGAGGAAAAAAAACGCATCATTCTCATCATCGTCGTCAACTTCGTCCCAATCATAAACATAAAAGAAGTCGTCGTCAACGTGGTCATCCAATATAATGACGAACAAACAAACAAAACAAACAAATACAAAAAAAAACAAAGATGTCGATTTTTTTTTATTTATTTCTCTCAGAAACATATGCCTATAAAAAAAAAAACATACATGTCTCCTCATTCCAAATAAAAAATGAATCTTTCGACAAGTCCCCTCCCTGCAAGGGAGAGGCAGTCCGTGACAAGTCCACGCAGCGGAGCGGAGAGGCAGCCTTTGGCAACGTAGCTTTGGTTGGGTTGGGTTTACTCCTCTCGATGATTTCCACCCTTTTCGTTAGGTGGTGGTGGAGGTAATGGGAGAGGAGCTCCGCCTCAGCCTCCTCGCATATGCAATCTCATTTTATGGAGAGGAAGACTATTCATGGGTGGTGGTGAAATGATTCTTTTTCTTCTCATGGTGTTGTTTCTTCTCTTTCTTCGTATTGAGGATTTGTTGTTGTTTTTGTTTTTGTTGTTATTCGTGGCAGCACCTCCTCCTCTCTTCTGTTTTTGGGAAGATTTTCTCACGTGTTGTTGTTTCCTTGACGCGGTCACCGTACGTTTGGGTGGTGAATATTTTTGCAAACACGTTTGAATGAATTGGCGGATTTGGGGCAATTCGACCAAAATGCGTTTCATCATCGTCGCATAGAATGGACGGTATTCTTTCATCCGGCGTTGCAAATCCGTTTCGCAAAACCAATCAATCTCTATTTTCTCAAACAATTTGCTGTTGTTCAAATCCTTCTTGTTCATGCGATTCCACAAAAATTGGTGATTGTTGTTGTAATACTCGGGCAACAAGGGATCGTAGGGGAAATGGAAAATATGAATGGTGTAGACACGCGTCGTATCTTTGGGGTCCGTATTCACAATCTTGTAGACTCCCCCGTGTTTCTCGATTTTCTCACGCAATTGTGTGGGATTTCCTAAAAAACCCGTCAATTCTTCGCTGCCCTCTCGCATGGCCGCTTCATACACCGATTCGCCGGCATCCACACCACCCCCAAAATCGGAAAATCCACGAGCTGTATCCTCCATTGGATTCTCTCTTCCCAACAAAAAATACAATTTGCCGTTATGTAACGCAGTGGGCAAGATACTGGCTCCCGGCATTTTGTTTTGTTTTGTTTTGTTTTTTGGAAAAATAAATGAATAATGTTTTTGTTTTGTTCGTATTTTTTTTTTCAAATATATATATTTTATTTGTTGTTTTTTTTTTATTTGAATATTTACAAAAGAAAATATATATAAATAATATACAATGTACATTGTACGATTGGATCGTGTCGTTTTACTTAGGGGTCGTATGTTTTACTTAGGGGTCGTTTCACTTAGGGGTCGTTTCACTTAGGACCCGATTCCGAAGACTTGACCACTTGAATAGAGGCATATTGTTGTCGGATTTGATCTTTGATCGAGGTTAAAGAAGAGGAAGATTTGTTTTTTTTTGTGTTTGTTGTCGACGTCGTCGTCGAAGGGAGAATACGTTTGTTTGTTGTCCCTTCTTCACCTTCTAACAAATACGACGACGTAGACGACGACGACGTAGACGACGACGCAGACGAAGAAGAAGAAAAATACGCACTCAATTCATTGCGCAACGAAGGATATTCGTTTGTTGACATTTTTAAAAAATTCGCGTCTAACACCGTTTGCATTTCTTCCGTCGTCCACGATGGCAAACCGTCATAAAAGGACAATACGAGGGGATTGGCTTTGATTTTGTGTGGCCAAAATTCCGTCAAATACAAACCTTGAAGAGAACGCACCCGCGACAAGGCGACATACGTTTGGCCATACTCAAAGACGGTTTTGCCAATGTCCATTTCGGCCATGTCGAGGGTGGCTCCCTGCATTTTGTGAATGGTGAGAGCCCACGCCATGCGCAGTGGAATTTGGGCCACCACAATGGTGGGATATTCCTCGGATTGACGGGCAAAGAAATCGATTTTTCGAATACACCCATTGGCAAAACGAACAATCGGCACCGCCATCGAATTTTGACCACCAATCAATACAGACGGCATTTCGTTTTTCATGGTGCTGTCGCCGAAATCAATGACCACCCCCTGTGCGCCATTGCAAATGCCGTGCTCCAAATCGATGTTGGCCGTACACATGACCACCGTGCCAATCTTCAAACGCACCACTTCGGTGACTTGCATCCCGTCCATCATTCGCGCCACCTCTCGTTCCATGTCCTCGGGTGTCAACCATTTGCTGGCGAGCAAGACGTCGGCGTCCAAGGGTTGGCCCGTTTCCAAGTCGACTTGCACGTTGGTTTGCACACGCGACACATATTCCATTTCCTCGACGTCATCCCCGAGTGCCTTGTACATGGTTTCATTCGTGTAATCGGCGCGGGCACGAATGGGGAAAATTTTTGTGGGGACCAGGGGGGGTCCTCCGGTTGTTGTTTCGGATTGTTTTTGTTCCTCGGCAAAATCACGATTGACGTAGGTGAGCAAAATATCGCGGCTCTCGTCGGATAACTCGCCCCGACGGATTTCCAACAAGATCCGCACGAATGTAGGATCGTCTTGTCGAAACATGGTCGTCAATTGAATGCAATTCTCTCGCGGAAAGACCGTCGACCATTGGTTCCATTCGAAACAAAACGCCGACGACAAGGGATCCTCCATGCTATTCCCAATGGGAGGCAATTGGAAGAAATCCCCCGTCAATATGACCTGAATGCCACCAAAAGGACGCGCACATTTGCGGGTAGCTCGTCCTATTTTATCCAATAAATCCAACAATTTCGCGGACATCATGCTCACCTCATCGATAATCAAAACGTGGACTTGTCGCCAGGCTTTCACCGCATTGCGATTGCGACAAATACGCAACAAAATGGCGTCCGTAGGACCTTTCCCCATACGAATGCCCGACCAAGAATGCAAGGTTTTGGCACCACAATTCAACAAGACGGCGGCACATCCCGTCAAGGCACACACCTGGTGATTCTTTTCGACGGATTGCATGTACTGCACCAAAAATTGAATCCAACGGGTTTTTCCCGTGCCACCGGGACCTGTCACCAAGATATTTTGTCCTTGTCGGAATTTTAAAAAGGCGTATTTTTGATCAATCGACAACGAATCATAGGGTATGAAAGAGGAGGAGAGGTTTCCGTTTCCGTTTCCGTTTCCGTTTTTTGTGGTCATGTTGTCTTTTTATTTTGTTTTAATCGTCTTCGCTTTTGCTTACTTGTGTTTGGTCTTGGTCTTGGGTTTTCTTAATTTGTATGTATGAAGGTATGAATCTATGAATGTATTTATATATGTTTTTGATGATGGTGTATGTTTTGGTGGTGTGGTCGTACAGGAATAACACACGGCCCACAATTGTCGTGGTTGGCCCAATCGATTTTGCGGTTCATGCGCTCACAGTACTCCACATTCCAACGTCCCAATTGTTTCTTTGGGAACATCAACTTGGTGGGAGAGGTTATCCAAAGTCTCTTCTTTATGTATTCAATAATTAATTGCATGTTTGATTTCAACCCTTTTTTTTCTTTTCTTTTCTTTTTTCTTTGGTATTGCATTTTCACACATAATTTTGTTTTATATGGGTTTTTTTTTTAAAAAAAAAAGTCCATACATAACCTGACACGGACTGCATTTTTATTCACACTCTATGCCCATACAAAACGAGAAATCGAAACCTTGCAAATCGATGGGTTGTCCCATTTCATCCACCAATTGAAGTTGCAACTTTTGAATGTCAATGGCCCCATTGTATTGCCGACGATCCGTCACCAACGAACCATTGTACGAATTCACCAACATAATCTCGCCGTAATTGCCACCGCGCAGTGGTATTTTGGCCAATACTTGTTTGGGCAACATAGAGGACGACGTCGTCGGACACAAAAACGACGACAATGCAGCGCTTTTACTAAACTCTTGCACCACCAAATAGACATATCGTACACCGTACAAATCCACGGGCGCGTCGGCGACGATGGATGTCTGCATGCCCAAGGTATACGAAAGCCCGCGGTATCCCAGAAACCATCCCAATTTGCGTTTCATGGTTTGATGAGATGGCGATCCACAATTGGTTCCCACTACTTCGTCCCCGAAATGGAGTGCCGTCACCTCGTAATGATCGTCGGTGACAAATTTGATGCGACCCGTCGCGGTATCGATGTCCACCGCAATCCCATCGGCATATCGATCGGTGAGGGCAGCGTTGATGGCAGCCACCAAATTCGCTAGAGATGTGTATTGGCCATCGGGAATGGTATATTTGTATAAGGGACCATTGAAACTATGGGTATGATTATTGTTGGGATCGGTGTATTTCAAAGCGAGCCAAAACGAAGTATTGCCAATGGCCGCCGAGAAATTTTCAATGACGAGGGGAAATTCCATGCTCTCGATCCATATGGTGTGCACATTGTTGATGCGTTCCGATAAGGTAATTTGAATGTCGCGCATGCTTGTTACTTGTGTGATGTTTTCACGGAAACGTGTGTCAATGTTGATTAATTTTGTTTTGCGAGAGCGCGACACGTTCGTCATCACCATGTGACCTCCATATTGGTGGACTTTGGGTTCCATAAACAAAGGATCCATGTGTTGTTTTTGCATGTTTGGTTGTTTGTTTGGTTCGTTGGTTGGTTGTTTTTTTTTGTATTGTTTGCTACTATTTTTCTTTTTGTTTTTCTTTTTTATTTCTTTTTTTTTTTCATTCAACAAACAAAAACGAACAAACAAAAACAAAAAATAAAAAACTCAATTAAACCCCAAGTTATGTGTGTCTCAATTCCATTCCATTCTATTCCATTCTATTCCATTCCATTTCAAATCCTGTTTGCATTTATTTGTTTGTATTATATAATCCTTTTCATCCGCTCTCATCGTCCGTCTTAATTCATTAACATAACAATACATGTTTGATCCAAAGGCGAAGGCGAAGGAGAAGGAGAAGGATGAAGACAAAGACAATGAAGATGAAAGTGGTAAAGGCTCGTGGCATCATCACAATTTAATTCCATCGATAACAACTGCTGCTGCTTCTGCTGTTGCTACTGCTGTAACCACGGTGGAAAATCTTTTCTGCGAATTCTGCAAACATTCGTGGCAATCTCGACGCGATTACGACAAACATTTGCATTGTTGTCGTTTTTTCTTTCAATCCAAGAAACGGTTGACAACAGGAACATCATCCTCATCATTTTATCAACCCCCACAAATGGACGAAAACGGCAACAAAGTACCTTCCGCCTTGGAAATGTTCAAATTGGTGCAAAACTTATCGGAGAGACTGGTTCGCACCGAAAAGGAAACCAAACGGTTGCGGGAGATAGTCAGTCGACGGCAACGACAACAATTGACGGAATGGTTGGTGACACAACAACCCAGTGTGTCGTTTGATGCATGGATGCACGATTTGGTGATTGACGAAGCCATGTTGCATGTGGTCTTTGAACGCGATTTGACGGAAGGCATCAAAGCCACCATCGAAATGAACATGCAATTGTTCGACCAATGGAAAATGTCGACGGCATTCGAAACGGCCTTCCAACGTCGTCGTGAGGGACGAGATGTCACCCCTGGATTTTGGAATAAAATGACGCCCTCTTTCTCCATGGGTCAAACAACCATTGCAAACAGAACATCATCAAGATCAAACACAACAACCACCACAACCATAGAAGAATCACCACCTGCGGTTCCCATTCCTTCCCATTTCACGGGAATACGACCCTTGCGAGCCTTTGCACAACGTCCCAATACGTTGTATGTGTATTCCACAATGGGGGATACATTGCCGGAACCGACATGGTGTATCCTAGAAAACAAACAATTGGAAACATTGGTGATACGCATATCCCAAATGTTATTGCGCGAATTTCTACAATGGCAAAAACGGGAGGAACAAAAGGAAAAGGAAAGAAAAGCGGCGAAAATTGGAAAGGAGAATCTGAAATCAGATCAAAACCAAAACCCTAATTCAAATTCAAATTCAAATCCAAATTCAAATCAATTGAATGCGGAAATGATGGACGTTGTGGAAGAACAAGAACATGAACATGAACAAGAACAAGAAGATTGGTATGCAAAACGAGAGGAAGAAGAACGGGAGGAACGCATGCTGCGTTATATGATTAAGATCAATGGATCGCGGGTGAGTATTGAAAAACGCGTGTCCGAAATCCGGCGATGGTTATTGCCTCGTTTGGAAGAAAACATCCGGATGATGGTGGTGGATTTTGAATGAATTAAAAATAATTGACTTTTTTTTGTCCGTATATTGTACTTGTAAGAAAACTTTCTTTTTGAATTTCACAAAAAAAAATAATAACTTTAGTTAATTTTGATTTTTTATTAAAAAATTAAATGCAATATTCCAGAAAATACAAGAGGGCGGCACGTCGTACGCAACGTAGAAACAGGAGAAGGGTTTCCGCACGTTGGGCTCGTCGTATGTACAGAAAGAATAAGTCCATGAGACGAAGACATGGAGGCGGTATTGAAGATACATTAACGGACACTATTTCTTTTTCCAACTATTATCAGTTGAAACACGCCCAAGAAACAAAAAAATTAGATGCCTTAATTGTGAAAATAAATAGTACAACTTTCAAAGTTCCCAAAGGCAGTGTGGTTTGGGTCATTGATATGCAAAATGATTTTATTGATTTCCCTGCAACCAATGAAGATGAGCGTCCAGGAGAAAAATTAAGATTAAGTACCCCAGTTGGTAATTTGGGTAATTTCGAGGTGGATCAAGGCATCAAATGTGTAAAAGACATTAATGCGTTTATTGATCGAAACATAAATAATTTGAGTCGCGTGGTGTACACTCGAGACTGGCATTCTCCGGGTCATTGTTCTTTTGGAATTGGTGCGCCCTTACAGGGTAAATACCCCCCCCCATTGCGAATACAATAGTTTAGGTGCCGACTTGAATCCAGAAATAAAAGCAAAAATTGATAGGAAAGAAGATAAATCCTATTGCATAAAAGATTCAAATGTTCCAGTCGATATAATTTTCAAAGGTCATCATTCGGACGCCGATTCTTATAGCGCTCTATCCTTTGAAATTCCAGAAGCTGATCCAATCACCGACTATGTGGACAAAAGGCAAAATCAAAATGGAAACATTCCTTTCAAAAATGCAAGTTGCTGCCAAGGTGATGCATGCAAGGGAAAAACTGGTGGTATGCAGTTAATAGACGAAAACATAGATGCTCGAAAGTGTATTATTCATGAAAAAGAAAAAGAGGATATTGACATGTTAATCAATATTTTTAATAATCAAAGTGCAAGTGCTGATGTGATTGAAGCCGATAAAAAAATTGCCGATACGATCGCAAAATATTTCAAAAATTATGATATTCCCGAGCCAGAAGGAGACGGTCTCATTTATGTGATAGGACTTGCTGGCGAATTCTGTGTCAAAGACACCGCCATAAACCTGGCGAGAATGCCCCAATTCAAAGGTAAGGTTCACGTTATTCAATCCTTAACACGGTATCCATTTTTACCAATCTTTATTCCACTTCAGAATTATGAGTATAAAACGAATTTATTTTTCCCTTATGGTATATGGATAAAGTCCGTGAACGCCCCGACGGATAACGAATATTTTTTGGACAAGTTTAAATCAAAGGAAACAAAATCCGTTTCTTTATATTTGTTTGAAAATACTGGAGGTAAATATAGAAAACTTACAGCTGATGAAGCCGCAAACGTAAAGGATGCAGATTTAAAAACTCCCTTCAAATATTGGCATTTGTCATCAGACACACGTTCCATGGTAGACGACTACGTTGAATTTGGTGTAAAACTTATTGTAGACGAAACGGATCTCGGGGTCCAAAAAATATTGGGATATGATCCGAACCAATCGCGATATTGATTTCTTTGTAATTAAAAATTGATTTAAAAGTTTTTATTTGTTGTTCCATCTAATTATGATTATTCATTGAAAAGTTATTAAAAACAACAAATAAAATTAATTTAAAATGACAACCACGGAAAAAATCATTCCCACCTATTTGGCACAATTGCATGCCCACGAACGCGATCCTTTCATCGAGTTCGACGAGGGTCCCCACATTTATACCGTGCATGGAGAGGGCGGTTACACTTCCGTGACGACGTGGAATCACAGTCATTTCTCCCATTTCGATGCCGATGCCGTCGTCGATAAAATTCTCCGCGGGAAATCGATGCGCGATCCCTCCTACAAATATTATGGTATGACGCGTGAGGAAATTCTGGCGTCGTGGGACAAGAATCGCGACCAAGCCGCCGGGTCAGGCACCCAGATGCACTACGATATTGAGTGTTATTGGAACCAGATGCCGCGACAGAATGATAGCGTCGAATACCAATATTTCTTGCAATTTGTGCGCGATTTTCCGGAATTGAAACCCTACCGCACGGAATGGATGATTTATTACGAGGAACTGAAACTCTCTGGGTCGGTGGATATGGTCTTTGAGAATCCGGATGGGACCATCCAAATTTATGATTGGAAACGGTGCAAGGAAATCAAATACGAGGACAATTTCGGGGGCAAAACGGCCAACAAGGAGTGCATTAAGAACATGCCCGACACCAATTTCTGGCATTATGCCTTGCAATTGAATACGTATAAAAAAATCCTCGAGGAGAAATACGGCAAAACGGTCACGGGATTGTATTTGGTGTGTATGCATCCCGACAATTATTTGAAATCGTATGAGAGAATTGAAGTGCCGTTTTTGACCAAGGAAATGAATGATTTGTTTGCTTTACGACGAGAGGAAGTCGCGGCGTCCTCCCCCTCCTTCTCTCCTTCTTCATAAAAAAATTGAAGAAAAAAAAATTCATATAAATACAATTTTGTTGGCTTGGGGAAAAAGAAATAACCATATTGTTCTTTATTTTTTTTTTATTTACAAAACCAAAAAAATAAAATTCATGAAACAAACACAAAAACACGAAATCATGTACATTATATCTTTTCGATTATGGCAATATATCACTTGTTGGTTGTATCCTTTGTGGCATATCTTGCAACGATTCTTCAAGTTCTTTGAGGGTAAAAGCAAAGACTTATTACCACCACCGACCGCGGCGGTGCCCGTGAAAACAGACACGGATGTCTACGTGGAAAAGGCATTGCACTCCTTTCTGGCGGCGTTCGAAAAGAAAGACACCATCAATTGGAATGAGAACATTCAACCCGTGTTGTATCATCGCGAAAGAGCCAGCAAAATCATGGAAGACCCCAACAACGAATTGGAAAAATCGTGGCGTCGTCGCATTCTGATGGAATCCACGCCTCGCGGGAATATCATCATGTATTTCGATGTTTTCCATACGGCGTTTTTCTATTTTTCGGACCAACAAATGGTGCCGTATGCCATTTTGAATGCGGCCGCCATGAAATACGTGACGCGTTTCCGTTGTTTGGATTTCTTCCACGATTCCTCGGTGAAGGCAGATCACGTGTCCAAACTCATGGCAGCCATTGAAGCGTATGATGTGACATGTGCGGAAGAGACCAAAGAGGAGAAACCCAAATTGAATATGGCTTGGAAGAAAGATGCCCCTTTTTTGAAACCCAAGCCGCCGGCGCCCAAAAAAGAAGATCATAAAGACAAAGACAAATCGAAAGACGCACCATTGCCTTCCGTGGTTGCCAAGAAGACGGTCAATCGTTTCAAACACCAGGGCAAACTGGCGAATTTTTCTGTATTACAAACGCCGCGCAAATTGAATCCAATCAACGGATTCGAACCGGGATCACAAATGAAAAAAATGGCCGCCGAACATTCTGATTTTAAAACCAAAAAGATGAGTTATAAGGATTACAAGCAAGCGTTAACTGGTGGAGCAAAGAATTAAAATAATATGTATTAGTTATTATATGCACAAAAAAAAAGGGGGAAGTTTAATTTTTTTTTTTAAATATTTATTTCATTTTGAAACATCCTCTATCCAACAATGTCTTTTAAAACAAAAAATTATCGGCGACGTTACCGCCGGTGCCACACTAGAAAACAAAAACAAAAACGGAAAACAATGAAACGAAGAGGAGGGGCAACCGGTAATAAAAAGTCAACATTGACAGATGCAACAAGATATCTTAACGGAATAAATCCTTTTAGTCACGAAAAACGCGAGGAATCCAAAATAGCATCAGACGAAAAAAAATTGGAAAAATATGAAGCCGCTATGCGGAACTTTCGACGAGAAGACCCAAACGAGGATATTAATAAAATACTTGATTGGTCGTATGGAAAAAAACCGAAAAAACCAACATTAAATTTTCCAGATCAACCCATTAAATTTTTGTACCCCAAAAATGATGAATTTTTTAAAAGCATTCAAAAAAACAAGTCCGTAAATTTGGATTTTCGATATTACGTTGGAAAAAACGAGGAATATTATAATTATAATATATTCCAAGGAACGATATCGAATGACGGAAGCTTAGAGAAAGGATTTTTATCTTTGAAAATACCCAAAGAATTGCATTCTGATGACGAATTAGTTTTGCGTTATTTTGGTGAAAATCCGAATGATAAGAAAATCGTAAAAATGTTTTTAATTAAATATGATGGCCCCATTGTCACGAATTCAAAGCCAATTCCCCAAATTATATCAGATTTACATATTAAAATTATACTTGAAGACGAAACAAGCATGAACTTGGAGACATATGGAATTATCAACGGAAGAATCGACGGAAATTATGATTTACTTGGATTCGATGCTTTGGGGCAAAACTTTTTTGACGTAAAAACTGACGAAAAAATAGTGGTTAATGCATTTGTTACGCCTTCATATTTCCTTCAAGAAAAAAAAGTCACTTCGTTAGATTCAATAGAAATAAATACATTTTTCAATTGTTCGAATCAACACTTGACTGTGAAACACAACACCAAATTCAGTCAGAAATCTGAAACACTTGAACCACACACTTTCGTCGAAAATATTAAGATATCTACATTCGTTTCTCCCGGCACTTCGTAGTGGCATCAGAAAAAGATGAATTATACCACCGTGGGTTTTTATTTTGTTATCTCCTTTTGATATTGGAGAAAGCCATTGCTTTTGTACAATGAAAAGGACATGCCCAAATGCGCTTTGGCTATTTCATATCCTTGTTTCTCTCGTTCGTTTAATGAATTTAAATAACGTTTTGCCAAAGACTCCACCTCCAGGGTAGAAGAAGTATTTTTTTTTTCTTCTGTATTCATGTTTTTTTTTTCAAGTGTTGACGAATTATTATTTGTTTTGATTTCGTAATCAACAAATAATAATTTTTATATGAATTTTCTTTTCTTTGTTTCTTTCGATCTCGCTTATTCAACACTGGCATTTGTACAAGCAAAGGGTGTGCTCGTGATGGGACGAACCAATTTGAATTCTTTTTCTTCGAGTCCACACGCCTTGTTCATTTTGCGGAGATATTCCGCGTGCGATATGGCCCCCGTTTTCTCGGGACGTATGACCGTCTTATAAACGGGAACAATCGTGCGAAACGATCCCGCACCAATGGGACGACATGGTATTTTGCATGCTTCTTGAGGATAACAAGGAGAGGTGGGATCTTCCATCGCATTCAATTGATTCTTCACTAAAGTCTCAATGTAGGATGACTGTGAATTCATAGCATGTTCGGCACCGTTTCGTTTGACGGTAGTATAGGGTTGGGGTCTTCTTATCCAACGGTATTTGCTGAAGATCATGCCTTGGTTATTGAGAGACGACGGACGCACGACGGTGGGATCATCTAAACATTGCAATTCGGTCGGTTTGATGTCGACGATATTATAGGTACCGCAGCATCCACCATGGCCGCGTAACGTGGGACCTTTCGCCAAACTACGGACGAGAGTGCGAGATTGCGTGGATTGACCGATGTATCCTTGGCCCCGAAATGCACCATTCAGAGAGAATCCCTTTTCTTGATTGAAACTGAGCACATTGTATTTGGCGGCGGTTTTGCGTTTTAATGTGGCAATCGACATAATTTGTTTTTTATTTAGGTTTTTTTTTGTCTTTTTTTCTTTTTTTTTTTCTTAGCTTACAAAAGAGAGAGAAAGAAAACATAAACACAAACACAAACACAAAGACAAACACAAACACAAAAAAAATGTCATTTAGAAAACAACAATATACACGTCGTTGTGCAAAACGAAGAACCGGTGGATCCAAATCAAAATCGCCTCATGGAAACAAAAGATCCAGATCCAGATCCAGATCCAGATCCAGATCACCACAACAAAAAATCCAACGAACGGAATCGCCACCAGCCCCAAGAATAGTCACAGCGAACGAGTTACAGCACGGTAGACACTATACTTTCAATGGTCACCACCAAGATTTTGAAACTTATTTTGGACCAAGCGGCGTGAGGAGTTTTGTAAACCAAAAAATTTTTGATCCGAGTCTTTTTACTGCTTCTGGTGATCATAGAAAGAGTAGACGTCAATTGGCAACATTTTATATAATTTTAAAAAACGGAGAAAAAAGATGGATCAATGTTCCACCTAACATGGAATTTAAAGAAAACACAAATGTTTCGAACATTGTTTCTCCCATCGAATTACAGGTCGGAGAATATTATTATTCTTTAAATAATTCTTCTGATGCAGCAAAAGAAATAAGCGTGAAAAGAATTATTCAAAAACAAACTTCAAAACCAGACAAAATTGTAAGTGTTCAAGTTGATAACAATGGACCGTTTTTAAAATTAAACAAGGACGATAAATTTTATGAATACAGCATTGATCTTCTACCTTCACGAAAAGGACTACTTCGATTGCATGACGCAGTTCTACAAAAGAAAACACCCGACTACGATAATCAGGCTGAAAATTTTTTGGCAAATCCAGACTTTACACAAGAACTTTCTGCATATTTTCCACCTCTTCCGCCACCAAACCCAAAGCCAAAGAGATAGATGTAAATAAATTAATCAAACCTTTCCCTTTTTTTTTTTATAGAAATTGAATTGAATTACATTTAATCTTTATTCAAATCAATCAATTTCTATAAATTTTTTTGTGTGTGTGTGTGTGTGTGTGTTTTTTTTGTTTATGAAATAGGATATTGTGCAAATGAAATGCTGGTTTCGGGTGTCACGGCAGGATTGAATGCCTTCGGACTCACCAAACTCAATTTGTCCGTATTTCGCAAATACAATGTATTGGGTGGAGTTACAAATCCATATCCCGAATTGGAAGCCAATCCATTGACTTGGGTGAACAAATTGTTGGCATTGGTGGGCAACCACGTCGGGGTATCTCCATTCAAGAACGTGTTATACGTGATGACATTGCCTCCCGTACCCCCCAACACCACAAATTTCCGATTGAACGCCGCCCCATAGATGGCCGTCAGTCCCCCCGTATTGATCGTTGTACCATTGTACGAACCATCAAAATTGAGAGACGTGGTGGAGTTGTCGTTGGTGATAATGGAGATGTTGCCGCCACTGCTGCCCACGACGTGATTGTAGCCATCAAACGTGGAACAAGTCACCAAATTGCCCCCGGCATTATAGACGACATTGTTGACGTATTGTCCATTGATGTACAAATTGCGAATGGCGTTGCCCGACAAATCGGTCATTTGGTAGATGTTCAATTTGGTGCCATCGACACTCAACAATTGGGTGGGATGAAGCACGGCGTTTTTCAAAACGATGGGTTTGATTTTCGTGTCGAGAGTTTTCGACGCGCCATTTTCGAGGAACAAACTGAAATCGGCGACGGAGACATACGTCCCACCATACGTTTGGGGAAACACCAAACGATAATAATTGTAGGAGGCGGTATTCGTGTAGACATTCATGGGGAAGGCGACAAAGGGATATTTCCACGTGTTGTTAGGATACGATGCCGCCGTATTGGTGAACGAGTCGACCAAATTCCAGGCGGTGCCATCGGTGGACCCGAGCAATTTCCATTGTTGGGGAATCGTCGTCGTGGAGGCGAGACGGAACACCACATAATAATATTTAACGACGACGGAGGCGGCGACTTGGACTTGCAGCCATTCGCCCGCCACGGTTTGTGACCCGGGACCATACGTCGTGGATACGGCCCCCGCATAGACACCCGTGGAAGCCGTATATGTGCCCGCGCCCGAATACCATTCGGTGATGCTGGCATTGAATTGGCCATCGAAGGCATTGTCCGCCGCAAAAGATACTTGGTTGGAGGAAGACGTGGCGGTATAAGATCCCAACGCGAGAGCACTGGAGGCGTCGGTGATGGCCAAATTGTTGGTGGCCACCCACGAATTGGTGATGGCGGGTGTTTGCGTCATGGCGGACGTATTGCCGCCCGAACCGTAGACCATCCAGGTGGCGCCCGTCCAATCCACGGAAGAGGCCGCCGTTGAGAAAATCGCGGTGCTACCGGGCAAGGCATTCCAAGAAATTCCATTGAAACTGGTGGCAATCGTGTTGCCCCCCGTTCCCACGGCGACGAATTGCGAGCCGTTCCAGGCCACATCGTAGGCCTCGGTGAAAATGGACGAATCCCGAGGCGTCCACACGATGCCATCGTAACTGGAGGCCGCCCACGCGACACCGGCACCCACGGCCACCCACAATGTGCCATTCCACACGGCTTTGTTGGCACGGGTTGTAAAAATGCCCGAATGGATGCCGGTCCAATTGACGCCATCGACACTGGTGGCCAACGAATAGGTGCCTTGGCCGCAGGCCACAGTCAACGGACGAATGCTGGGAATGCCACGGTAGGGAGTATTCCAGGCGAGACCCGTGATGGAGGTGATGCCACTCACGGTGGCATTGGCGGTGGTGCCATTGAAGCCATTCGCCACGGCAACGTTGCCGTTGTTGCCCGCCAACAAATAATTGGTTTTCACGTTGAGAGCCGCATTGCAACTCACGTCGGTTTTGACGAGTTGGGCACCTTCGGTGCCCTGGGGCAAGACGGCATACGATCCCGTGGTGGAGAATATCACGGATTCAGAATCGGCAAAGACGCTCGACATGGTGAACGACGACAAACTGGCATCGGTGGCCATGGTCCAATTGACGCCATCTTGGCTGGTGGCATAATTGACGGAGGTGGTGGCATCTTCTCCCACCGCGTACCATAGACTACCATTCCAGGCGACTTTGTTGGCACTTATACTAAAGAGATCCGCTTGGGTGGGGGTGTTCCAGGTGACACCGTCGTAACTGTAAGCCAAGGTTTTGTTGTTACCGCCGGAGGCGGGCGTGCCCGCCGCCACCCACATGCTGCCATTCCATTTGACGTCTTTGCCCACCGTGAATAATCCCGAAAAGGCGGTTGTACCCAACCAATAGACGCCATCTTGACTGGTGGCGAACACATTGCCGCCACTGCCCACCGCGACAAAAAGACCCAACGTATCGGACCAATCGATGCCATGGCAAGCCGTCGAAAAAATGTTGATGCCACGACCTGTCCAGGTGGCGCCCCCATCTTCGCTGGTGGCGAGAGTGTTGCCTGCACCCGTTCCGCCGGCGACCCAACGACGACCATTCCACACGGCGGCATTGCAACTGGTGGAGAATACCGTATTGGAATTGGAGGAGGCGGTCCACGTGGTGCCTTGGTCGTTCGAATACGCGATTTTGGTGGTATCGGCCAGGACGCCTCCAAACGCGAGAGCCGTCGAACGAGGAAACACCAATTGATGTTGGTATTCTAAATTGGCGTCGACATCGTAGACGAGAGTGGAAGTGGGACCTGCCAAAGGAGCCAAGACGGTGTTGCCATTATAAATGGGGACCAAAGCCGAGGTGTTTCCTGTGACGGATCCATTGGCTTGTACATTGCCTGCAACGACAAATTTGTCGCCCATCCATTTGGTGACAAATGGATTTTGAATGGGAATGTTGCCCGAGGGTAAAATGGCGTTGGTCCAAGTGATGCCATCATAACTGTATGCATAGGAATACAAATTGGCGCCCACTTCATTACGAACGGTTACCACAAAACATTGTCCATTCCAATCCACGGATGTGGTTTTTTCATAGGTATTGAATGATGTGGACATTTTTTATTTTCAAAAAAAAATGTATTTTCAGAAAAAAAAAGTATTGTTTTGTGTTTTGTGTTTTGTGTTTTCCCTTAAAAAAGAAAAAGAAATTGTTTTTTTGTTTCCTTTGATTTTATTTGTTTTTTTTTTTAAATCATACATTGTATTTTTTTTTTGAAACCAAAAAATTTGATTTTTTTTTCAATGTATGATTTTGATTTTGTTTTTCATTTTGTTTTTGTTTTTTATGCAGTGGTTGTCACCGATCCCGAAAATAAAGACGTCGTGGAACTATCTGCATTTACACCTGATAAAGTGACATTATATTGTGTCGACGGACTCAATCCAGTACGAACGAACGAAGTTTGTGTCGCCGCCAACGAATCCGTGTAATTAACCGCCGTATTATTGTAAATATCTTGTACTTGTGTGGAAGTCAACGAAGAATAAAACAAACGGAAATCATCCAAGTATCCTGTAAAATTGGTGGCGACCACGGGATCGGGAGCCGATAAATTGGCATTGCTGCTGTTACCACTTCCTCCGAAGGCAAACCCATAATTTACGGGGGTGGGATTGGTGGGATCGACACGTGGCCACTGATTAGTACCGAAGAACGTCGACGTGGATCCGGAAGCATCGGCGACACCATCCACATACATTATCACCGACGTGGAATCAATGGTGATGGCGTAATGATGCCAGGTATTGTTGGTTTTTTGGGTGTTTTCTCTTAAAATGTGACCGTTGCCGGTGTAATAGAAATAATAGTTCATGAATCCCGAGGCGTCGTAATACCATGGCGACCAAGTACTGTTCACCATACATTGACTGGTTTGGTTTTGGTAGTAAATCCAGAAACACCACGACATGACCGAACGAATGGGACTCGTTGCCAAGAAATAATAACTGGAACCGTTAAAACTGAATACATATCCACGGGTGGGATCGTTAAACATGGTCGATGTGCCCACCAAGGTGAATCCTTGGGCGGCGTAGTTATACGTCGCGGATTTGTTGTAGATTTGCAGTGTGGTGGTTACCGTGTCAGGAGTGGATGTGTTCAACGAGAACGACGTATACTGTTTGCCGGGCAAGGGAAAGGTGATGGTGTACTGCGAGGAAGTCGGCGTGAAATTGACATTGGTGAGCAAATAGGGGTTGCCGCCCGTGGTATTTGTCCAGGTGATACCATCCGAACTGATCGCCACCAAATATCCATTGGAATTGCCACCGACGGCCACAAACGTGGTGCCATTCCATGCCACATCGATGCAGCCTCCCGATGTGTCGAACAGGGACTTCGAATTGGCCACGCCCGTCCACGATTTGCCGGTCGTACTATAGGCAATCGCATACGAGGATCCGTTGCCCACGGCCACCCATATCTTGCCATTCCACAAGACTTTGCCGATTTGGGGCGTCGATCCATTGTTGATGAGTGACGAAGAGGCCACCGTCCACGTCAATCCATCGTAGCCATAATAGAGGCCGCCCTTGCCAATGCCCACGTACAATGTACCATCCGTGGCAATCGAACACAACGTCGTGTTGGAGACATCGACGACGGTGAAATTCGCGTGGGCCGTGTCATCATACGAATACAACAAATCATTCGTGTCGCCGCGGGTGGCGATCCATTTCGTGCCATCCCAAAACACGCGACCCGGAACCGCCGTGGCGCTGGTATTCGTGAGGGCGGACCAGGTGGACACGGCTCCCAAACCACGTGTCGTCGTCGTACCATACGTGGAAGCGTTGCCTCCCCAGGCCACCACCGTAGTGTCGCGACCCTTGCCGAAGGTATACACCAAATCGTTGGTCGTGTAGCCCTGGGTATACGCCACTACGTCCACCAAACTGTCGGTAATGTAACCGTTTTGGGCGAGAGCTTTCGACAGGGTTTGACGACTGTAACGCATGGGATCTTCGAAGCTTACGAGAGATGGTAACGTATTGGACGTCGCCGTGGCTCCGCTGACACCCGTGGGACCTATGAAACCCGTTGCACCGGTGATACCCGTGGGGCCGGTTTGACCCGTGGGGCCTGTAGGACCCGTACGACCGGTGGGGCCCGTGGTACCTGTGACGCCTTGTACGCCTAGGACACCCGTGGGACCGGTTGGACCCGTAACACCCGTGCAACCCGTGTTGCCTTGCACACCGAGGTCTCCCGTGACTCCTTGTGCCCCGGTGACACCTTGGTCACCTGTTGGACCGTCATTGGGATTGCATCCCGTGGGACCTGTGTTGCCTTCCACACCCATGGTTCCTGTTACTCCTGTAACACCGGTAACACCCGTGATACCAGTGGGACCCGTGGGCATGGTACCTGTAGGACCAGTACAACCCGTGACTCCGGTGGGGCCTTGTACACCAATTGTTCCAGTGACACCGATTGTTCCGGTGACACCGGTGCATCCCGTATCGGGGTTGGCGCCCGTGGTTCCTGTCACCGATTCAACGGCATGGACACCCGTGACTCCTTGGTCTCCAGTGACGCCTTCGCATCCGGTGGGTCCCGTTGGTCCCGTTACACCCGTGTTACCCAAATTGGCATCGGATCCTGTGACACCCGTGACTCCTGTGACACCCATGACGCCGGTTTCTCCTGTGGGACCCGTGGGACCCGTGACTCCCGTGCAACCAGTCGCCCCTGTATTGCCCTGGACACCATCAACGCCGGTGGGACCGGTGGGACCCGTGACACCCGTAGTACCCATATCGCTATTCGACCCTGTTGTTCCGCGTGCACCCGTGGGGCCCGTAGGTCCCGTACAGCCCGTCACCCCCGTATTGCCTTGCACACCGGTTACACCACGAATGCCCGTGGGACCCGTACAACCTGTCACCCCGGTGTTTCCTATAAACCCATCGATACCATTGGATCCTGTATCACCCGTGTTTCCTTGTACGCCGGTGACACCGCGTGTGCCGGTGTTTCCTTGGTGGCCCGTGGGACCCGTGGGACCCGTGGGACCCGTGGGACCGGTGGCGCCCGTGTTGCCTTGGACGCCTTGATCACCCGTGACACCTTGGACGCCAACGACGCCGGTGACACCCATATCGCCCGTCACACCCATGGGGCCCGTGACACCCGTATTGCCTTCTACCCCATGCGAACCCGTTGGACCCGTGACACCTGTAACACCCGTATTGCCTATAACGCCATCGCATCCGGTAGGACCCGTATCACCTGTATCACCAGTAACACCCTCATCACCTGTGACTCCAAGGACGCCCGTGGGACCTGCGGGACCGGTGACACCGGTAACTCCCGTGCAACCCGTTTCGCCTGTGTAACCCGTTCCGTTGTCCACACCCGTGACACCTGTGGGACCCTCTATACCAGTGGGACCGGTGACCCCCGTGTTGCCCTGGACACCCGTCACACCATCGCATCCTGTGACACCCATGACTCCGGTGGCCCCCGTGGTTCCTTGAACACCCGTGGTACCTTGCACTCCCGTGGCGCCGAAGGCGCCCGTGGGACCCGTGGCTCCCGTGGGACCCGTGCGACCCGTCACCCCTGTGTTTCCATCGGAACCATAGGAACCCGTGTTTCCTGTGTATCCCGTGGGACCCGTTGATCCCGCGCCACCTCGTACACCTGTGATTCCGGTGACACCCGTGGGACCTGTCGCACCCGAATTTCCTTGGGTGCCGTCGCAACCCACAATACCGGTGGGACCTGTGATGCCCGTCGCACCCCATGTTCCCGTCGTGCCTTGTGACCCCAGCGTGCCCGTCGCACCTTGCACCCCTTGCACACCCAGACTTCCGGTGGCACCGAGTGCACCGGTCGCGCCGGTATTCCCCCAAACGCCTTGATCACCCGTGGTGCCCATCATACCGGTGGGACCCGTGATTCCCGTGGGACCCGTGTTGCCTTGCACACCTTCATCTCCCCTCGTGCCCGTGGTGCCCATGGTACCCATGACGCCGGTTACACCGATGACACCTTGGACACCTTGGGTTCCCATCGTGCCCGTGACACCGACATCCATGGCCACACCCGTGACACCACTGGCCCCCGTGGCGCCCTCATACGTGTCAAATCCATTGAACCCCTCCACACCCGTAGGACCCGTGGGTCCCATGTCTCCCGTCACACCAATGTCTCCATCGGGGCCCGTGTCTCCCGTGCATCCCGTCACCCCCTCGACGCCGGTGACACCCGTTTCTCCCGTGGGACCTATGTCGCCCGTGTCTCCCACATCACCCGTGACACCACGCGTACCCGTGTTTCCGATGGTGCCTCGTGAGCCTTCAACCCCCGTTGGACCGGTGGGACCGGTGGGACCCGTGCGACCTGTGCAACCCGTGGGACCCGTCACACCCAAGACACCTTGCGATCCTCGATCACCCGTGTTTCCTGTGTATCCGGTGGGACCCGTCGAACCTTCTCCACCTTGGATGCCCGTGGGACCCGTGTATCCCGTGGGACCACGTACACCCGTGGCGCCCACTGCGCCAGTGGTACCTTGAATACCCGTGAAACCCGTGATGCCTGTGGTACCCACATCTCCTGTCACACCATTGGATCCGGTGTTGCCTATTTGGCCGGTGATACCCGTGGGACCTACATGGCCTGGACAACCCGTGGGACCCGTTGGACCGGTTGCACCTGTGGCACCCAATACATTGGATGCATTTCCCGTTGCTCCTTGGTCGCCAGTGACACCTTGCCCACCTTGCATGCCCTCATCGCCCCTTACACCAGTGGTGCCTTGTGTACCTTGTACTCCTGTGGTACCTTGCACACCTTGTACACCGGTGGCTCCTTCTACCCCTTCGTCACCTCGTGCACCCGTGGTACCTTGTACACCTTGTACACCCGTCGCGCCCATTGTGCCTTGCGCACCGGGTGCGCCCGTGGCTCCCTGTACACCACGGTTGCCGGTGGCACCCTCACACCCATCGTCTCCTTGGGTTCCTGTGGGACCTATAAGACCTGTGGGACCTCGGGCGCCAGTGCATCCTTCGTCTCCTTGGGACCCCGTGACACCTTGCCATCCGTCTGTACCTGTGGGACCTTGTTGGCCCGTCCATCCTTCGGTTCCTGTATTGCCCCATTCCGTGGACATGTATCCGGTTATACCCGTGGGACCCGTTACGCCCTCGCATCCCGTGTTACCATAATCGCCAGTGGGACCGGTGGGACCCTCGTCGCCTGTCACACCCGTGTCACCCGTTGGACCTGTATCACCCGTGTCACCCGTGTCACCCATTTCACCTACAACACCTGTATCACCCATTATGCCTTCGGGACCCTCTATGCCCATGGGACCAACAGGACCTTGTTCTCCGGTGGGACCCACGTCGCCCGTGTTCCCGTCCACACCCGTTTCTCCGGAGGCTCCTATCATGCCCGTGGGACCTTCACAACCAGAAGCACCCGTGTTGCCATCGAGTCCTTGTTCGCCCGTGATACCGCGACTGCCCACATTGCCCGTGGGACCTTGCACCCCTTGGATGCCCGTGGGACCGACAGTACCTGTCATCGAACTGGCCGAACCCGGTGTACCAATGTCACCTCTTGTCCCCGTGGGACCTTCTATGCCGGATTTACCGCGGTCGCCCGTGGTGCCTTGGACACCCGAATTACCGCGCACCCCTTCGTTTCCCAAGACTCCCGTTGCACCACGAACTCCCTCCAAACCCGTGGGACCACGCGGACCCGTGGGACCCGTTGCACCCGCATCTGTACCCGTGGAACCTCGCGGACCCGTGGCACCCATGACACCCGTGGGACCCGTGGGACCCGTAGGACCCGTGATGCCAGTGGGACCCGTGACACCGCGACAACCGCGATCGCCCTCCGTGCCATCCGGGCCCGTAGGGCCCGTGGGACCCGTTTCACCCGTGGGACCCGTCTCGCCCGTTTCACCCGTGGGACCACGGGGACCACTTGGACCCGTCACCGCGGGCAATACTTCCGTCGAGAAGTCCTGCATGGTTCCCGCCGTGCCCGATACATCGTAAAACACACCGTTGAAATCCGGATAGCCCGGCACCGTGCCCGACGCATTTTGGGTGACGATTTGGGTCACCAAGACAATATCCGTCACCACGGTCTCCACCGCAGTAATAAATTTGCCCGGCGTCGTGTAAAACGTGGAAGTCGTCGCGTTTACTTGATCCAAGGTCGCCACCAACGTGAAATCCACCTGCAAGGAATACACCGCATTGGTTCGGGCTTGTTGACGCAATTGTTGTTGACAATACAAAATAAATTGACGCGTCGCACCCACCGTGTTTGCCAATTCGCCCGCCGCTTGCAGGGCGGGGTCCAATCCACGTGCAATCAATGTGTAAGACACGATTTGCAGATAGGCGGGATCGAAACCCATGTATTGCGCCAACGTATTGATCAACAATTGTTGCGAAGCCACATCCAAAATGGGATTGCCACTGTTGTCTAAGAGAGGATTCAATACATTGTTGAATCCCAATGTGAAGTTGATGATGACCTGCGTGTTACCCACATAAATATCACCCGAAATCTGCGACAAATTGTCCAATTTCAACAAAAGAGGAGCCTTCAAAACACGTGTAATCAATCCATCCACCACCGTCGTTTGTTGCGCGAAATAATTTGAACTAAAATCGTGGGTATTGTTCGGGTCCGTCAACCACGCGATCGCACTCGGAGTCATTTGAATGGCATTTTGGACGATTTTCACGGTAAGGGTGATTTGCATACCCGTTGGGACGAATATTAAATCCCCTGCAATAAAACCCTGGGTTATGTCGTAAGAATGACCGCCGCCACGGTTGCGGAAGGGATCGTAATAATTCGCGTAACGCAACAAGGCATTCACGTGATTGAAGGAGATATCACCCGTGGCGGAATTGATGTATTCATTCGTACTGGGATCGAGAGCTCGATAATGCAACAAATTAATGAAAGCACTCGCATCAAACGTTAAAAAACCACTGGCGTCTTCTACACCTCCCGTGTAATCCAAATTCGTGTCTATGGTGAAAATCGAATTGAAACCGTCCGCATACCCAAAATAATCTTCGATGAAATTTTCGAAATTTGAATACATGTCGTGATAAAAACCCGTCGAAATGACATACGACGGATCACTCATTCCCAATACAAATTCAGCGACAGACAACTCCACCGCATCCACAGGAAACGAACCCGTCGCCGGATTATACGAACTGTCCACGATCGTTGTGTTCGATGCGTCCTTCAACAAACCTATTTTTTCGTTAAAGACACGAACGTCAAATTTCACTTGGAGTGAATCCGTCAAATCATATGCATTGATTTGTTCGTAGGGCACCATCGTCAATTGTTTCAATCCCTGTTCCAACACGTAGCCACCACTCGCTCCAAAGGCATAAAACAATCCCACATACGATGCATCGTTCACAGGAATATTAATGTTGTACGTACCTGAGATATCCCTCGTTCCTGATGTCATTGGTCTTGTTGTTGTGGTTGTGGTTGTTGAAACACGAGGAACCATCAAATTGTTGGTTGGACGGCGATTTGCCGCACGTTGGGCCTCTTGACTTGCCAAAAACGAAGAATTCCAAGGCATCAATGTATTTGTTTTATGTTTTTCTACTTTTGTTTTTCTAATAGTTTTTTTTTTGCAAAAAAAAAAGTTCTTCTTTTTCCCTTTTTTTCCTTTCTCTTTTCTTTTTCATTGATTTTTTTTTTCTTGGATGGAAATGTATTTTTTTGGGGGGGAAGGAGGGGGGGAGGGAAAGCATCGATATTCCATTTTTTTTTTCACAAATCATACAATATCTTAAAATTCAAACAAAACGAATAATTCGCATTGTTCATATCCAAAATACGACCATGTTCATCATACAAACGAATACGTAACCGTTGAATGTCCACCGGACCAAAATACTTTCGAGGTTCCGTGACGATGTGCAAATCGTTTTCCATCAAAATCGTGAAATAACTGCCTTTCAACGAAATTCGCGCTAATATCGTTGGACTCAATATGCTGCCCCCATTCTTCGCCGCCACAAAATGATTGTTGACACTGTTGTTGAAATCGTCGATGGCCAAATACACATATCGTACCGTGGAGGGTTCCAATAATGTGTCCGCCGTATATCGTGTTTTCCCGTCATAGATACGATGAATGTATCCCAAATTCCACCCTATCTTCGACGAAATGTCTAGATTGTCCACGTTGCCATGAATGTCCCGCGTAAAATCCAATTTGATGTTGCGAATCCAATCCCCTTTGTCGCCCACCGTGGGTTCCAGCGTCACTTTGCCCGTTCCCGATCCCGTCGGCGTCACATCTAAAAAGAATTTCACATAGGAAAATATATCGTCCGGATACAAAACATTGCCACTCGTGTCTTTCGGCGACAAATTCACATTCAACAAATTCACGAAATCCACCGAGTTGTAATTCCCATCCGGCAATTCAATCGATTTCATGTCCGTCATTTCCGGAACCGTCAAATTGCCACCCGGAGCATACGTGATTTCCATATACAAGAAATGATTGCCGTATTTCTGCGAAATTCCGTAAAAAGCCACCGGAAATTCAATCGATGCCAACTGCATCGACACCACTTTCGAAAATTTCGTCGGCAAATTCACCATGAAATCCGAACTCGTCGTTCCGTAAAAATTCTCTCGAAATCGCGTGTCAATCGTCAAACATTTGTTGATCGTGCGTGTCGCCAGCGGATTCAGTGTTCCCGCGTAATATTCGCTGGCCATCGTATGTACAAAGGGCACCTCCGTGCGTTGCAATACATTTTCCGCTCTCTGATTCGTTAAAGCCTCTTTGTATTGCGACGATGTATCCAAACGGGGATTCGTGGGGAGAGATGTTGGTGCCGCTGCCGGACGTTGACCACATTTCACAAATATCAACCATTCCTTCGCCGTCGTCAAAAATTCCATCAATTCGCGGCGCAATTTGCGACTCACATGACCACTCTTCAACAAAACTTCCCGCAATTCACATTCCTTTTGTTCCAAATCGTCCGCGGTGTAGGCTTGGCCCTCCGTCAAATGGAAAAAATGTTCCAAATCTTTGATGCTGTAATTCCCTATATCCAAATCCAATTCCTGTAGAGCTGACATTTCCCCCCACCTCTCTCTCTCTCTTTTTTTTGGTTTTTTTTTTGTTGTTGATGCCTTGCGTACAAAATCAAAGGAATATAAACTTTCTTTTTCTCTAGAGATAATTACCTTCCATTTGAACCCATTTTTTTCTGTCTTCTTTTTTTCTCTCTCTCTCTTTTCTCTCTCTTTAAAATAAAAATGAGTAAGTACTCGGAGCGAAGCGTAGTGGCAACCTGTGGTAAACAACAACCACAACCACAACCACAACAACAGCAGAAAATATCTTGCCCTTGTATCATCGAAATCGAGAGACACAGTCGCGAAAAATACGAATATGATCATGCCACCCAATCTCTCGTTTTGGATCGTGTGCTGCCTTATCCTTACTTTTATCCGTATGCCTATGGCTTTGTCCCCGATACCAAAGCCGACGACGGCGACGAATTGGATGTTTTATTAATCACCGAGAAAGAGACGCCCCATTACAAGGACTTGCAAGCCGTGTGGGAGGGTCAAATTGTGGGCGCCTTGTTAATGGAAGACGAAAAAGGGAGAGACGACAAACTGTTGTTGGTACCGCACGACGAATACGTGTCCTTTCTGACGAAACGCGACCAGATTTATGCCGACATCGAATGGTTTTTCGCGAATTACAAATCCAAAGGCAACGACGGCAAATGGTCCAAAGTACACGGATTTGTAGGAGATCGCGCTGCCGCCGACTTGTATCGGAAGAGTCGCGTCAAACCGATTCCTCCGTCTTCGACGGAAAATCAATTACCGCTAGAGCCATTGAAAAATATTTTTTCCTCTATTAAACAGAAAACCATGGACAACATCGTCACGGACCGCCTCTCCGCTTCGCTCCGAGGACTTGTTAAACCCATCCAATCTTTCGATTTCAAAGAAAAACTTCACCAACTAGAGAAGAACATTAAATAATTATTTTTTCCAATTTTTTTTTTCCTTCTTTTCTCTCCTTACAAATCATGTATGTCGTCAAACATGCCAGCATTCACATCATCGTGATTTCCTTTCTTGTCTTTGTTTTCTTGAATTTAATAGAGAATTTGATACATTATAACATTGGTCGTTTCACCGACGACACACGCGACTTTATCAAATTGTCCAATCCGCCCCAGAGAGATTGGTTCAAAATTGTCGTCATTATGATCATCTTTGGCCTCCTTCAAGGGTATTTGACCTATTATTTGAATTATATTTTTTAAAAAAAAATATTCCATCTCTCCTTCCTTGTCATGTCAAATAGTGATGAGAGATGGAATATTTTCTTTTCAATCAACCTCTATAATGTCCTTGTTTTATAAACCAAAAACATGCGACGGATGATCGGTCGGCGATCATTTTACCTTTCATAAAATACAACATTATAGAGAATTTGATTCATATGGGGCGCCGAAGGCGCCCACTAACAAAACATTGGAGAGAATAAATGAAAAAAAAAATCATATTCTCTATAATGTCCTTGTTTTATAAACCAAAAACATGCGACGGATGATCGGTCGGCGATCATTTTACCTTTCATAAAATACAACATTGTAGAGAATTTGATTCATATTGAACATTGTACACATCTGAGGGATTCTCTCTTTGGGGCGCCTTCGGCGCCCACTCACAAAACATTGGAGAGAATGAATGAAAAAAAAATCAAATTCTCTATAATGTCCTTGTTTTATAAACCAAAAACATGCGACGGACGATCGGTTGTCGATCATTTTACCTTTTGTAATATACAACATTGGAGAGAATGAATGAAAAAAAAATCATATTCTCTATAATGTCCTTGTTTTATAAACCAAAAACATGCGACGGACGATCGGTTGTCGATCATTTTACCTTTTGTAATATACAACATTGGAGAGAATGAATGAAAAAAAAATCAAATTCTCTATAATGTTCATATTATAAGACATCGAAACAATCGACGGATGATCGGTCGGCGATCATTTTACCTTTCATAAAATACAACATGATAGAGAATTTTAATCATATTGAACATTGTACACATGTGAGGGATTCTCTCTTTGGGGCGCCTTCGGCGCCCACTCACAAAACATTGGAGAGAATAAATGAAAAAAAAAAGAAAAACAAATTCTCTATAATGTTCATATTATAAGACCCAAAAACAATCGACGGACGATCGGTTGTCGATCATTTTACCTTTTATAAAATACAACATTATAGAGAATTCATTCCGTAGAAGATGTACACCATTCGTCGCCGCAAGAAACCAAATGTCAATCGATATTGTTATAGTGTCGTCAACACACAAAACAATCGCGTTTTTTCTCGATGCTCTCGTCCATCCATGGCCAAACGGCAAATCCGGAAGCTGAGAGCCATTCGATACAGTCGTCGACCTGGACGACGACCTTGGCCTTACCGAGACCAATAAAAAATGGATTGAATAGAGGAAGGAAAAAAAATGACACTAATAATACAAACGATTTTTTATTTAAAAAAAGACGAGAGAGAAAACCCAAGGTATTAAGAAAAAAAAAAAGACACACAAAGAAAAAAAAAACAACAAAAATGGTTTGCGGATTCACGTGTTTTTTAGCGGCGATCATTGTCGTTGGAATGGTCGTCATGACGATCATGATGCAATCGGATCCCTTCATCAAATCGTACGAGGAGAAATTGTCGCCGGAATTGCGGACGGTGTATCAGAACATTGTGGCGGAGAGGCAATCTATTTTCTACATGGGATATTTGATTGGATTCGTGGTGGCCATTTTGTTTTTGTTATTTAGCTGGAAATGGATGGGTCGCAAATTGTCGTCGAGTGCGGTGGTTTGTTCGGTGGTGGCGATTTCGTTTATCGTGAACCATTTGTATTACATATTGGCGCCGAAGACTGATTACATGGTGTCACACTTGAATAATCAGAGTGATCGCGACAATTGGGTGGAAATGTATCGTCGCATGCAAGTGTATTTCCATGGATCGATGGTGGTGGGATTGGTGGCGGTGGGTGTGTTTGGGTATGCATTCCGCCATTCCAACATGTGCATGTAATAAAAACAAAAAAAGTGATATAAAAACAAAAGGTGAACAAGTCTGCATAATAACGTCAAAGTGTTTTTGAAATTCGTGGTGGTTGATTCTGTGTTTATCCTATGTCAACAAGTGTAAAGACATCGGTATCGCGAAGCCGAAGACATTTTTCGGTGGAATACAGTGCACATTTGGAAGCTCCCGATCTTCAGACATTGTTTCGATCGCCGGTGCTGAAATATGCCGATTGGATGAAGAACGAGGATATGCAACATATTGTGAGAGAATGTGAGAATTTGGTGGCGGAGAAGAACCACACCCAATTCTCGGTGGACGTCATAGAACATGTGTATTATGATGTGGAACGAATCACTTTGGAATTTCCAGATAATAAATTGACGTGTATTACACCAGGGGAGGAAACAACGGCGGTGTATGACATTCGTCCATTTAAAAAGAACCTTATATGTGAATATTATGATCCATACGAAGATTGTGAACCGTTGTGATGGATTTTTTTTCTTTAAAATTTTTAAAAAAATATATAAATAGAAATGTTTTGTTTTGTTTTGTTTTGTTTCGTTTCCTCATTGTAATAACTTTTGTTCTTTTTTTTTGCGAATGAAAAAGAACAGAAAAAAACATAGGATTTGGCGTACGACGAAAGAAAAAGCCAAACACATGCCAAGAAACCACCATGTTTTTTGTAACAAACTGGCGATTGCTTTGTCGGCGAGGGTTTGAAGAAGCACCAAGGTGGACGATGGGAACCAATCGTGATGATACAACCAATCTTGTAGATCGGTAACACGCATGTTGTCTTGGAGGGCATGCAATTGAATGTCTTCTTTTTGCAGCTGTTCCATCCATTCCAAAAATCGTCGCGTTTGTGGGAAAGCGGATTGTTCCAAACGCAAGGTTTCTTGTCGCCACATTTCGATGCGTTGTTGCCGTCGTTGTTGGTTTTTGGGGGGAGAGGAGACAAAAAAGGTCTCCCATTCGATGGAAAATTGTTCCAAGGTGTGCAATCTCTCTTGCAAACTTTGCGACATGCGTTTGTGGGGAAAGGGCACAAACGACAACGACAGGCGCAAATGGGCCAAGCATTGCCGCATGTCATGGGATGATGCCGGCGTAAGGGAATGCAATGGTTGAAATCCTTGTCGGCAATGAAACATGGCCTCGCGATACAAGTCGGTGTTTTCTTCTTCTTTTTTGTTGTTGTTATTATTTGTGTCCACGTAGAGGACGGACTGGTAGGTCAAATCGATGGTATCTTCGCACAAATAGGACCATGATTGCAAGAGAGAATTCATTTCTTCTTCGTTCACGACGATGGGAGTGGTCATGATTTCTTTTTTTTGGTTGTCAGCAGAAAAAGCCGTGGACGTAGCGGCAAACGAGTCGAACATTTCCGCGAAGGGAAACGTCCAAGAATGGTGGAGAGGTACATTACAAAGGAAGAAAAAGCAAATAAGAAAAAAGGTGGTGGTGGTCGGCCACACGGGCATACAAATAAAGGAATTCTTTTTTTTTTGTTCTTTTTTCTTTTTTTTCTGTTTTGTCTTTTTTTTTGTTGATTTGAATGGACATAAAGACATGGTGTTTATATAAATTTTATAAATTTATTGTGAATATTTCTTTTTTTTCTTGATACCCCCCCAAGACATGGAAAACAATAGAGAACCGGAGCCATTGCGTCTTCATTATATAACCAATTTCACGAAAGCCAAGGAGTCTTGGTACAAACCCTTTTGCGAGGAAGTGGAAAAACGTGCGGTACACACGAAATACAAGGATTTGCCGTCTGTGGTGCACAATGTGTCTTTTACGTATCGCGTCATTGGACGAAATGTCTATTACGAGAGACGGCGAGTGAAGACGGAAACTATTTTTTCGTTTGTGAAACGAATGTACAATACGTTGATGTATCATTATTACACATCGTATGAGACGCGCGAGTACACGCAAGAGCAATTGAAGGACGACAAAGTGAATATATGGAAATATAATCATTTGCGATGCAATGTGTGGTTGGACGAAGACGATTGTGTAAAGTACGTCGATGGTTGGTATTAAATCTGCAGTTGAAAGAAGATAGTCATATAAAGTAATTGAAACGATGCATTTGTTATAAAATATGGTGAATGATAATAAAATAATAATAAAATTCTCCAACCCGGTTACTAAAAAAGAATATGGTTTGATTGGAAGTTTGACTTTTATGAATGACTCAAATGTTGATGAAAAATTTCCTTATCAATTTCATCCATTCGATAATAATGGTAAGATTATGATGGAAAAGTCAATTAATTTCATTGAATTACCAAATTTGAAAAAATAATTAAAGACATGAAAACTGTATGATGAATATAATTATTTTTTTTAACAAATATAAAACCAACAAAATACCATGACGACGTCGATTCCCGTGGCAAGTGACGAACAACGTGTGGCCGTCGACCATATTTTGAGGGAGGAAAACGTCTACGTGGATGCCGTCGCGGGTTCGGGAAAAAGCACGACGGTCTTGACGACATTGCGTGCCTGTCCCCAAAAGAAATTCTTATTGATTGCCTTCAATGCCATGTTGCGCAAGGAGACCATGACCAAAGTGGCCGCCGCCAATTTGACCAATGGTGAGGTACATACGTACCATAGTTTGTGTGTGAAATATTATTTGGAGTCGGCCCACACGGATTCGGGCATTCGCAAAGTGGTGACACAAAAGTTGCCTCCCAAATCGCTGCCCTTGCCGCGCTACGACGTGGTGGTGTTGGATGAGGCGCAAGACATGTCGTATTTGTATTTCCAATGGATGTGCAAATTCCTGTGGGATGCGGGTCATCCTTTCAATTTGTTGGTGTTGGGGGATGTCTACCAGGGCATCTATGATTTCAAGGGCGCAGACACACGCTTGTTGTCGATGGCCCCCCAGATTTGGCGTACGCATCCCTTCTTGAAACGCCCCACGGAATTCTATAAATGTACGTTGAATACATCGTATCGAGTCACCAATCCGATTGCGGCTTTCTATAATAGGGTAATGTTGGGGGAAGAGAGATTGGTGGCCAAGAAACCGGGTGATCCGGTGGTGTATTTGCGGAATAACAAATTCTTTTTGGAGAGAGTGGTGGTGTCGCAGATTCTACAGATGTTGCAAACCAAGAAATATACGCCGGGGGATATTTTCGTGTTGGGTGCCTCGGTGAAGGGGGTTGCGAGCAACATTCGTCGTATGGAAAATGTGCTCGTGGAGAATGACATTCCTTGTTATGTGCCGACGTTTGACACGGAACACATCGATGACAAGATCATCGCGGGGAAAGTGGTTTTTTCGACGTTTCACGCGGTGAAAGGACGCGAGCGCAAAGTGGTCTTTGTCATGGGCTTCGACGATTCGTATTTCGAGGTGTACGCCCGCAATTTGGATCCGAATAAGTGTCCGAATACGTTGTATGTGGCATGCACGCGTGCCATGGAACAATTGTATTTGTTGGAAATTGACCAACGTCGGGATGATCGACCTTTGACGTTTCTGCAAATGTCGCATCGGGACATGATGAAACAGGATTTCATGGTATTTCGGGGAACACCGCGGGAGATATTCTATCGTCGAAATGAATTGCCCGACGAGGAAAATGGTGCCAATAAAAAATCTTTGACGGAATTATTGGAAGAAGCCGTGGCAGCAAACTTGCTGGATAACAACAACCATGACAACGTCCAATTCCACAATATTGCACCGACGGAATTAGTGAAATTTATGCCGGATTATGTGTTGGAGGAAACGGCGCCGTTGATGGAGTCCATTTTCATTGTCCAACATGCGGCTCTTCCGGAAAATCGCATTGAATTTCCGACGATTATTGACACGCATGGAGGCGGAAGCGAAGATGTATGTGATATCAATGGTGTGGCCATACCTTGTATTTACTATGATTATATATTTTCGTCTTTTGCCCAAAAAATGGAAGATAACGGTACTTCGTCGTCGTCGCCGCCGATGGAAACACGATCGTTGCCTGCATTTTGTCAGCCCAATCATGCGGATGCAGAGGAATTGCGACGGGATGATTTCATTTCCGACAGTGAAGATTTGTCGGATGTGGAAAAGGACGAAGATGCAGAATATGTCGACGACGATGACGAGGATGCTTCTGGTCCTCCTCGTCCTCCTCCTACCAAAAAAGTTAAAAAAGAACAGGCAGCAGAAACAAAAGACCAAGACGACGACGACAACCAAAACCGAAACCAAGACGAAGAAGAAGAAGAAGAAGACATTATGTTTTCCCCGATAGGATCATTGACTTTGTATACGATGATAAAAGATACATTGAGTCGCACAAAAGAGGGAGAATGTATGTTTTTAAAGAAATTGGTGTTGCCCTATCCATGCGAGACGCCAGCGGATTATTTGTTTTTGTCGAATGTGTTCATTGCGGCGAGAGAGAAATTGTTTTTCAAGGTGAAACAAATCTATTGGCCGACGGATTACCAATGGTTGACCCAAGAATGCGTGGATCAATGTATGATGCGATGTGACGAACGATTGGGTCCGGAATGTGCGGAGGGACATTTGCCGGTGATAGAACACAATATTGTATCGTATGAAACGCCAACCCAATTGGAGAAAATCAATCGGGTGTTGTCGCCGTTTTTCCCGAACCATGGATCATTGTTTAAATTTCATGCACGAGCCGATTTGATTACGTCGCGGAGTTTGTGGGAAATCAAATGCACGAGTACGGTGACCATCGAACACAAATTCCAAGTGGTCATCTATGCGTGGTTGTGGCGGACGATTCATTCCCCCGATCCGACGGCACGCAATCCGGAATTCCGGGAACAAAGGGATTGCAAATTGTTCAACATTCGTACGGGGGAAGTATTGTTGTTGAATGCAACGTATGAGGAATTGACGACGATTGTGGTGGCCTTGTTGCGAGGAAAATATGAACAAGAACCGCCCAAAGATGACGAGACGTTTCTACAGGATTGTTTGACACATATCGAGCGTTTGTCCACAACAAATTGATTTATTGTTTTTTTGCACTTTTATTGTTTGTTATAAGTGTCATGTCATGTCATGTTATGTAATAAAAGGTTATTTTATTTTATTTTTTGAAAAAGTTGACTTTTTTGTGTAATTAGAAAAATAAAATAAATTAAAAAAAAAACGAAAACGTGAATAGTGATTTCAATCTTTGCAATACAAAATGTTAAAAAAGCTCTCATAATCCAAATTGGGTTTGACATCTGTTTTGGCCAACGTTGTCTTACATCCCCCGCCCTCCAACATCGAGACATCAAATTGATTCATGTTTTTCTGGAGACTGTACCATATTATGTGCCGCACTTCACGTAAATTCGATTCATTGACATGCAAATGCAGCGATAATTTGGAGAGAATGGAGGGATCGTGACTGCCATACCGATACCGAATCAAATCGATAATGAATTTGTATTCATCGAAGGTGAGAGTGCCCATGGTATCCGACAAACACACATTGATGTGCAAATAGGGGAACATCGACAAATAATTGACGATTTCGATGGCGACGTCGTGTGGATCGCTTTTGCGTTGTTCGATGGGGCATTCCGATACACACGACACATACAATTTTAATTTGGATTGGGGGGACGCTGTCGCTAACAAGCGTCCCATGGAAGACAATTCCAATTTGTGTTCGACCAACGTTTTCTTTGTGTTGCGTCCCTGGAATCCATCCGTCATGGCCGTAATAAAAGAATAATGAATAGGATAAGGCATTTTCTTGTTGGCAAAATGTTGGATGGTTCGATCGAGACTTTTCTTGTTGGGTGTTAACAAATACAAATCGGGGGGTGGTTTGTAGCCGATTTGGGTGGCTTCTTTGGCGGCATCTTGGGCGAATTCCATCAATTCCCACGAATCCTTGAAAATGGGGAACATTTTTGGGGACACGACGGAACCCACCTCAATGGCAGCGGGTGCATACAAGGTCATGATATGCCATAGAATGTTCTGTTTGGTTGTCAGCGAATAATCGTCGACGCAGGCCATTTGAATGCCATCGCGTAGGGACGTATCGAACAATTGGGGGGAAATGGTGGATCCTTTGTGAAACCGCATGTCTCCTTCCACTCCACTGCCCCCATTCATCATATTCTTCTTTGTGGTGTGTTTCTTGAGTGAAAAGGGCGAGGAGGAGGAGGAGGACCGAAGGTCCGACGACGACGACGAAGGGGAAAAATCCGACGATGACCATGCAAGCAGCTCGGAAGCCGACACCGAAGAACACGAAATGGATCGTCGAATGGGTGAAATCGGGGTGGTTTTGTTTTTATTGCACAACAATTGATAATAACGCTGTCGAAGTACACCAACAAGATGGAATTGGTATTGTCGAAGTTTGGTGGAATACATAGAAAACGACATGTTTTGGTTGGTTGTCGAGCAATAAAATAATGATTCTTGGCAAAAAGAATATACTTTTTCACTTATTTAATTTTATGTATGACAAGGATTGCAAGAACATGTGAGAGATGGTTTTATATTGGTTTTTTTTTTGGTTTCTTTGTTCTTCTTTTTAGAAAAAATCAAACAAAATAAACTGGCAAAAAAATGGAAGCCCTTTTCGAGATTCGAACTCGAGACCTATTGCTTACGAAGCAATTGCTCTAACCAACTGAGCTAAAAGGGCATATTTGTGTGTTTCAAGACAGTTTTATTGAATAAAAAATACAATTGAATTGGGGTATTTTGAAACACAAAAAAAAACAAAGCATTTTAAAAAAAAAGCCCTCTTCGAGAATCGAACTCGAGACCTATTGCTTACAAAGCAATTGCTCTAACCAACTGAGCTAAGAGGGCATCCATCCTGTTTTGTTGTGATGCCCGAAGATAGCCAAGCCAACCTATAATGAAAAATAACGGAAATCACAATCAAAATAATTGAAATATAAATATCTATTTTATTGAAAAACAAAACAAACAATTTTTCATTGTCAAAAAGAAGAAGAAAAAAAAAACAAACAAAAAAACAAAAAAAAAACATGGAACCCGAATCTTACATTATTTCCCCCGAACATCAACAACTCTTTCGTGATTATGTCGATCAAACGGTAGGTGATGCCACATCGAGTGCAGCCTTTGCGCGTTTCTATCATCGCAAATACCAATTCGCCATTGTCCAAGAAAAACCCGTCTACGAACAAACGGTGGACATCAACCATGTGTTTTCCAATGATGCGGCGTCGGACGGACGGTATAGTTTCCACGTGGAGTGCCGCAATGAAGTACATTCGTTTGTAGTGGAGAAACGCGGGGACAGAGTTACCTTGCTTGGTACGCGAGATGGACAACCGGGCACAATCCATTTAGTGTATGAAACCGCGGATTTCATAAACCGTATTGCGTACATTTTCACGGAACCGGGACGTTATGAGAAAGAAAAGTCGTGGGAATATTGCCGTACGTTTGGCTTTCATAAACCGAAAGACATTGACATGCCGGGATATACCTTGCGTAAATCATATGTGGCATTTGCTTAACTTCTGAGTTTCAAAATGGGAAATAATTATCATTACACAAGATAAAAAAAAAACAGAATACACGAAACACAAAAAAAAACAAAATACATAAAATACATGTCGTCGTCGTCGTGGCCGTATCAAGTGGCCGATTGTGAAGCGGATTTGTACCGCTATTTAGAGGAGTATTTTATGTTTTGGAAAAATGATTATCTTGTCACCACCGAATATCATTCCTCTCGATCCTTTTCAGTGATTGTCGCGCGGTTGGACAGTCCACACGGTTGGAATGTGCATTTGCAAACCATGGTATATTTTCCTTTGATTGAAAAATCAATCGTCGTGGACATTGGCATGGAATGCGATGGCGCGCGACCGCTTACTTGGATCAAACGGGTGCGCGTCGACACGGATTTCGATATATTTCCGTCGGCGTCCTTGGTGCCGGATTTCAACAAATTGCAATATCATTCGTTGGATCAATCTCCTCTCCACATAGAACATGTGGACTTGACCACTTTCAATGAATTGTTTTCCTCGGCGCACATCGATGCCGAAACCTTTCCCCCCACATTGTATGTGTATGGTATTTGTCAAAGGACTTGTTCCCGCGCCGAAGGCGCGGAAAAGGATGACTCCCCTCGTATTGTTTGCAGCAATGTCAAGTATCCAGATTATCTCTCGAATTTCGGAAACAATGGCACGTATCATCCAGCACAACTTTTGCTCCACGTCGCTCTCAACGACAAGTTGTTCGACGACGGATTTTATTTTGTGATGAGTGAATTGGATGGGGGTCTCTTAGAGGGATGCCGGTGGTCCGCCACTCGATACCAAAACGTCGGAGGAGACAAACACGATGGCCGAGGATATTACGGCGCAACATTGTCAGAAACGGAATTTCCGATCGTACATGCCAAAAAACATGTACTGGGAATGTCGAATCATGTGGGCCACCCACTCTTACTGAATGTGCCCGATCGACATTATTTCTATCACAATTTGTACCATTCGTTTCGATCGTATCATAGAGGCATTCCCTTTCTGTCCAAAAGAAATCAAATCGTGTATGGGGCGAATGTGCGCAACAGTCATGCGAATAATTTCCGGGAATTCACACGGAGAGATTGCACCCAACGCGAACACTTTTTCCAAGTGTGCGCGCCTCTCCTCGAACAAAAGGGCATCTTGCATTATGGAACCAACATTGCTCGATACAACCAAGTGGAATACAAGTACATCTTGGACATCGACGGACATGGGTCGACGTGGGACGCCACGGCGTGGAAATTGAATTCGGGATCGGTGTTGTTCAAAACAGAATCGAATTATCGGCAATGGTTTTATGGACAGATGGAGAGGGGCGTGCATTACTTGGAAGTGAGAGACGACTTTTCGAATTTGGAGGAATTGTACCACTGGTGTGAAACCCACCCCGACGAGTGTGAATGGATCTCTCGAAATGCGAGAGAATTGTTTCAACGTGTGTATTCGTATCGATCCGTCATCGAATACATGCGTCACTTGGCCGAAACCTTGGCGTCATAAATAAATTTGATTGGTTTTTGTATATAAACCAAAAACAAAAGTACACATGGAAAACGAATCGCCAGAGTCCTCGACCCAAATGGGCAAGTCGCCTGACGGCGACAAGCGAAGTGGAGAAGCAGCAGCAGTCCGTGACAAAATATTAATCGCCCGAGACTATCACGGCGGCGAATATTTCTATGACAAGAGTAAATCGTTCGATGATAACATGCAACTTTTCTTTGGCGACAGGGGTCTCATCATGAATATTTACCTGAATTATTCCTTGTTATCTCCGTATGCACCATCGAAGAAATTGGGCACTTCCGTAATGAAGAATATTGTAAATACATGCTGCACGCTTTGGTTAGAGGGAGGGTTTGTCGTTGACAAAGACACCGAACTCCCCCAACCATTACATTTTTTGTACAGTTTTCGAAAGAACGATGCGTTCGACGTGGCCCAATACGTATCGCAATTCCGAGAAATTGTGGAAGAAACCATCCATCGTTATGTTTCGTTTGCAGTGACTTGTCACGTCACAATGCCCAACTTTGTGAATTTTGAGGAAAATATGCAGTTAAGAACCCGGTTACACGATGACGATGCTTTGTTGGTAAGCTTTTTTTTTCTGAAACGGTATATATGTAAATTGTTTTGTTTGGAACAAATCCCCACATCGTTTGCGGCATTTAATGCATTAAAAAAAAAATACGACATGGAATATGTGATGATGCATCATATGCCCATCGTGTCTATGCACGAAAAAGTGAGATACAACGTTTTTTTTCAATACCGCGACGACGACGAAGGCGCTGATTCTGATTTTGTGACGTACATTGGACACGAAGAAGTATCCAGAGGTTTCACCCTTCGTCATCATTTCAATGTTATTCGATCCGTCAAACTTCTCTTCTATGCTCTGAAATTTCGCCCGAAGTTGCGTCGATGGGCATATCGTGCGGTGGAACGCATTGCCCTGGAAAAATATTCGCCGGCGAAATTGCTGGCAATGGTGGACGAAGTGGAAAATGTGCCCGATCCGGAGGAAGCGTTGCAATGCCTGGTTAATCGGTGGTGAATGCCGATTTATTTGTGGAAGAACGAATAGGGTTGAAATGCCCGATAAAATTGCATGTCACCAAGAACGGCGACGAAATTGGCGAGTTGAGTGTGCAATTCGGTGTGGATGTGATGGTCAAATTCGATTTTATAGGTGGTTTCATAGGTGGGTCCATCATGCCAACAAAAATGCAACACGACACTTTGTTTGGTGGCGGACGTGCACGTTCCCAGGGGTACAATACACTGTGTTTGATTCTCTATGGCGTAATAGTATTCATCCTTTTTGAAATCGGAAAACGAATAAATTTGCGTCATTTTGCCTGTTGAGTTTGTGTTTTTTTTTTAATTGTAATATTTTGTTGTAAATAATGAATTTTGTTTAAATCCATCTCTCTTTTTCTGTGAAAACAAACCTCCAAAAAAACAGGAAACAAAATACAAAGTCGCCGATGACC
>VFQS010000227.1_pt1 | contig 73006 bp, 55 predicted proteins | sample 3512361 | NCBI WGS metagenome assembly VFQS01 (sample SAMN10412375, study PRJNA504923) | tailings metagenome | isolation source: Relicate 1 Philex TSF3 active mining | place: Philippines | reverse complement strand
CAAGTTTGCGCATATGCTCTTTGGGTGTATGGACGGTTTCCAGGACGGCCACATCGTCGGCTGTAAAAAAATCGGGTGGGAGCCATGTGAGATGCGGGTGTTGAGGCGTAGAGGCCATTTGGTATGTTATTTCTGTGGATATTAGGTGCCTGTTGCGGCGGCTGCCACAGTCTTAATTGTAATACGCTGGAGTTTCCCCGTGGCCATGTCATAATAGCCAAAGCGCCGCAGTGCCGCATCATATACGACTCCATCGGTGTCCACCCAGAGCGCCGGCAGGTCGGCCCCAGTGCGAATGCGGCGTAATTGCTTCGGCACAGGAAATCCCTCGTCCATGCGGGGCTGAATGGAAGGTCTGAAATATTGATGCTCGGCACACAACGGGTCTCCTGCACTTTCTCTATTAGGGACGGCGGGGCAGCGGCAGCGGGCGGCAAATTCACCGCCGGCGAGCGGGACAAATGCCTTGCATGCCAGGGTCGGGTCAGTATCAGTGGAGTCCTGGAGATACACCTTGACTTTGTCTTTGGTCGGCAGAACCGTCCGTAGTAAAGTCTCTGGGTTTACCTCCAATATGCCAGCGAGGTCTTTTACATATCGACGGGATTCATTGTAAAGGAGCGTTTCAAGCGACTCCCATAAAACGCGCGGAACAGGGTAGTTTGCAGATGCCATGTGCCGCTTGTGGTAGACGTAAAGGTGGCGTCAATTTTCCCGCCCCTGAATTGCTCAATCAGCCTCAGACGACAGTGTGGGGCCCGGCACTTTGGAGGATGCTCCATGCATTTGCCGAGCGGGTCGGTCGAAATCCCGTGGTGCCATTACAATTAGACGAGGTGCGGGAACTGGAGATATTGGTCCGCAGTTTTCCGCAGACTTTGCCGTGCCCGACTTGCCAGCGCCATGCGGCCGAATATATTCAGGCGCATCCTCTTGGGTGGGCCAAACTTCGCGGGGCGGCGGTGGCACCAGAGGCGCGGCGGTGGTTCTATGATTTCCACGATCATGTGAATCAACACAAGGCGAGCGGGACCAGTGTGAGCCCCGCCTACGAACTTTTAGAAACACTTTACGGAGGGGCGCTCGTGAACCTGGCGGCGGACTTTGAAATCTTTGCCGGCGAACTCGGGCGGGCCGTGAACTTTAACTGGGTGAAACACGAGGCGTCGGTTAAAGTGCGGCGTCATTTGACCACTTTACGCCGTCTAATGGGAATTTAATGGGCCGTGCAGGGATTTAGTAGTATCTGCAATTAGTAGTATGTTGATGTCTTCTGATGGTGCTGTGGCCGTTGTAAATAACTCGCCCGAACAACTTGCAGGGATTCGGGCGGCTTGTCCTAGGGTTCGCACATATGCGGTTCCTCATAAAACACGGAAGCGTGAGCGTCTGCCACTACCATTGGCTCATGGTCAGCGCAAGCATGGCAGCGCGCCACCGGTAATTGACCTCGGTGCAGGAATCAATGCAACTACAGTTAGGAAGTTGCTGGCGGAGAGCGAAGCCGGCGATACTGTGCTTTTCGACTGGGGCAGAACACTGGTCCAGGTGAAAGGCGTGGATTTTTCGCAAATCGGCAAGGGGGCCGCCGCGGAGGAGGCCGCGCTTCGGTGGGCGGTCGGTGGGGCAGCGCGCTTGCGCCTGTTGCGTCGCCTTTTTGCCGGCCTGCGAGCGCGTGGTGTGCATTTAGGAATGTTGTCGAACTCGGGGAATTGCGGGGCGGCTGCGTGGAAACGCCTGGTGTATAGACTGACGGGGACACGGCATATCGCAATGATGTGCGGGGATGGCCCAAAATGGCGGCGTATTTCTAGGCGTTGGCGGCAGCCCGCCTTATGCAATCGGGTAGCAGATTGAGCCGCGCGCCTGTGCGTCGCGTTCTGGCATGAGGCGGCTGGCGATGCCAAACAGGTCGGCCATGTTGCTGCTGGTGCAACTCTTAAGTGCGGCGAACCAGGCAATACCCAGGCCGCCATACAGGAGAGTCCCCAGGATTGCCCCGACCGGCGTCTCGCAGCCGCCCGTATAACGGTAAATAAGCATGGCAGCGACTAGAACAACGGTTATAACAATCGCCATGCCGGCATGAGCCTTGCGCGCCTGGACCCTATTTGCCGGTGAATCGGGCGGCGACTCCACCGTCGCCATATCAACTGCATTCATTACCACATAAGACCCAAAGAATACCACGGCGGCCCACCAATATGACGGAATCATATACTCGGAGGTGGCCGCAGGTCCGCTGAGCACATTACAGTCAGCCCCTGGCTGAATGGTATACCAGGCTGGGTGCGTCTTTATGCCAGGCAGGGCATCGCACAAGGCTCCCAGAATAGGATTGGTCACTGCCCGCACAACTGGCACAATTAGGATGAGGCCGAGGGCGAGGAAAAGGTAGGACACATTTCCCACGCCGGCCCCGATAAAGAGGGAAAATACGGACAGTGTAATTGGGACTACGCGCATCATATGCGACACGAACTCCTGTAGTGCCAAGACGGTGGTCTCAATCGTCATTACTGTATAGGCCGGTTTTCTTGTAGGCGGACTACCGGATTATCAATTAGAGGAATCCTTGATGGTGGGTGCGCACACATACAGTGGCGCCCGAGACTCGATGCTCGACCCTAAAAGAGGAAGCCCGAGGAAATTCACGGAGTCGCGCCCAAAGATCGCGGAGTGCGCAAGCATGCCGATTCCTCCTAAAAGAATTCCAGCGAACACTGTGCCGGCCCCTTGGAAGAATGTCATGCAGCCCCGTTTCATATATATGGTAAATACGACGGCAATTGCAAGTAAAGTGCCGATGGCAGCAAATGTGGTGCGCGTTGAGTAGTCTTTGTCGAGGTTGCGAATGACATCCTGGAAACTGACGAGGGATGAGTAAAGATAGGAAAGAACGGCTGATAAAAGAAAGAGTTGTCGGACGGGAAAGGCGCTGGGGCCAAAGACTCCGTCGCCGGTGGAGCCGGCGCTATCGAAAAGTGCGAGTAAAGTGCGCCGCTCACCGGTCGTGGCACCGTTATAGCCGTCCGCACATGCACTGTCTGGTGAAGGCTGAGAGGCAACTGGGAATGCGTAGCGGGAAAAAGATGAGAGCCCTTTGTTTACCAAGATTGCTTCGAGTTCAAACAGCAGCAACAGCAATATCGGGTAATTCATGGTGACCGTCCCAAAGATCAGTGTGCCCGCAATTAGAGAATCGGGTAAATAGCCGACGAAGCGGTCGAACGCTGTGTTTGCCAGTGTTGCGGCATGCTTGGTCGCATTGACGGTCGTTTTGAATACTTTTGCGTTTGCACTTTGGATTGAGGTCGCCATACTATCAGTGTGGAAGGTTTTCTAGGATTGTGGCGGATGCTGTGGCTGCTCTGGGGGGCACTAAACATGAATAGCCGACGGGGTGTTGGTTAAAGGGTCAACGCATATACAGTGTAAGTATGGGCATTCCTTCATATTTTCGGAAACTTGTGGGGCAATATAAGGGCCTCATTCGCCGGGACAAGCCAGGTGCAGTAGGGTGGTTGATGTTTGATTTCAATTGTTTGGTATATCATGTGTTGGCGCGACCGGATTGCCCAGTCTATTCGGTGGACAGCCATGAGGTGTGGGAGGCGCGGTTCTTGGACGAGGTTGCGCGGTATGCGCTGAAGGTGATTCGGGCAGTGGACCCGACGGCGGGGGTCTACATTGCGATCGACGGGGTCGCGCCGATGGCCAAGATTCGCCAGCAGCGGATGCGGCGGTTCAAGGGGACGAGTTTGGCGGAAGGCGATGTGGAGGCTGCTGCGGCAGCGGCTGCACCGCGGACTTCCTGGGATAAGAATGCAATTACCCCAGGGACGCGCTTCATGGAGAAACTCTCGGCGCGTCTGCAGCGGCTCATCGGCGATCACCAGCCGGTCGGCCAGCGGTGGATCCTGAGCGACGCCGGCGAGGCCGGTGAGGGTGAGCAGAAAATCATGGGGCGTATTCGGGAGGGGCTTTGCGGTGAGCGACAAGCGCAGCGGGGAAGCGGGACCTCTGGTGGCGATGCTGTCGTCGTCTACGGCCTCGACGCCGACCTAATTGTGCTCAGTATGTGGACTCGCACGGAGGTTTTCCCAGAGAGGCCCATGTGGCTCTTCCGTGAGCGCGTGGAGCGAGGCGAAATGATCCGCGATGCAACCGGCGAGGAGATGTTTGAGTGGTTTTCCGTGGCCGTCCTTGAGGATGCAATTAGTCGTGAGGGCGGGGTTGCAGAGTTGGATGTGGCGGCGCGGCGCGAGTGGGTCCAGGACTATTGTGCGGCCATGATGCTGCTCGGCAATGATTTCCTGCCGACCTCCATGACATTCCGCCTAAAAGAGAATGGGCACGGGCGGCTGCTTGATATGCTCACGAAGGTGCGGCGGGGTGGTCGCCTATGGTCGCGTGAGGGGGGCCTGAATCTGGCCGGCTGGACGGCGGCTGTGCGATATTTGTCGAACGCCGAGGAGGACCGCTTCTTGCGTGCCGTGCAGAAGAAACTGGATGCGCGCGGGGATGATACGGACCCCGAGGATGAGCCACTTAGGGTGCGCGCGGATGCGATATTCTTGGATGCTGGGGCTGCAGGCGCCGGCGAGATGCGCCTCCGTGCAGATTGGCGGAAAATCTACGCGGACCTCGGATTCGGCGGCAATGTGCGTGGGGCGGTCGATACATATATCCAGGGAATGCGCTGGGTGGTCGATTACTACACAGGGGTTCCTGTGAATATGGAGTGGGTCTATCCGTGGCACTTCGCGCCCCTCTGGGAGCATATCTATATGGGCCTGGCTACGGGCGGCTGGCGTGCTGTGCCGGCACCTGGGACCCGCACCCTGAAACCCGTGGAGCAGTTAGGGATGGTGTTGCCGCGGCGCTCGTGGGGACTTATTCCTAGCGGAGAGGCAGTGGCTCGCCTGCCGGCCCTAGCACCGCACTGGTTCCCTGAGGGGTTCGCCCTAAATTCCGTAGGGAAGCGTTATGCATGGGAGTGTGAGCCCGAGATTCCCATTCCTCTGCCGGCACAAGTGTGGGCGCTGCTGGCGTGAGCATGGTGTGAGCGGTAAGCAGTAAAGCAATTAAGATATGCGGCATAGGCAACATATCTTAATTGTATTTTTGGTGGACACCCCACGTTGGACTCGAACCAACAGCCTTCTCCTTAGAAGGGAGACGCGCTTCCATTGCGCTAGTGGGGTAAGGTGGTGCCCGCAAGGGCCACCGATAATTGTATTTACCGCGGTCTTTAGGCAATTCCATAGCGCGCCTTTGTTGCGTTGAAATTGTCGGTGATTTCGGCCGCGCTAAGTGCACGGTTGTAATAATAGAATGCTCCCACATCGGCCTCTGGGCTGTTATTGTAGCCGTCCTCGAAGAATCCGCGACCAATTCCGAGTGGCGCGTGGCGCCCGAGCCCAAATTCCCCATTTGCCTGACTGAGGACCTCCGTGGTATTCACATATATTTTACAAGGATTTGCCACGCCACCGCCGAACTGCACAACAATTGTGAACAATGTCCATGTATCTAGTGTAAACACATTATTCGCAGTCGAATAATTCCCATTTACAGATGACCCATTCATATTTAATATAAGTCTATTGGTTGCACCCAGTGTTAATGAAAACCCGTCATAGTCTCTATATATACCGCCATAAGGTCCTCCAAACTGCTTACTAATTATACCATCGCCGCCATTAAAGCTTCGAATCTTCATCCATACCTGTGCAGTTATGGCAATACCTACGCCGGCGCGTAATGCGACTGCATCGGCGATTTCTACATAATTTAACCCAGTGGCATCTAATTGCAGTATACCAGAATCAGTTGACGAGTATGTCACATTTCCAATGAAAGTTCCGTTGTAATCACCGGATCCACATATATCTGTCCAGATTATCCCAGAGCCAGGGTATGAATCCGTATTACTTGCGTCGAGTTCAATTAGGAGATTTGTTGTAACAAGATCACTGGGTGCGGGGGCAGGTGCAGGTGCTGGTGCTGGAGCAGGTGCAGGTGCAGGAGTAGGGGCTGCATACGCGATAATTGTGTCGTATTCACTATATGATACATTCAATGAACCAACTGCAGCATCCTTAACGTATGTATGACGCTTCATGGGCTGCACCGGAGCCGCCCACAAGTGTGACACGCGATTGTAGGCCATTGTTTGCGGCAGTCCGTTGTGCCAAATAATTGGCATATTTAACGCGTGCTTCTAGACGCTGTATGACATCAGACGAATTTTTATTTGTAAACATATCTAATTAACTACGCGAAATTGCGTATTATACAACCACAACTATCTAACAGCCTACTATTAGACATATGGGGAACTCACAATCCTTGGGCATGTTTGACCCGGCTCATGTGAGGATTTACGGAAATATATTGAAAATTGCCAGTCCGGCTACGCGAGTCCAGATGATAGAGACAGCGCTGGCCGGCCAGGAGTATGTTGCGGCGGCTAAGCATGCTGGTGTATACGCCTCCCTGCTGGCCTATGTGACCTATTACAGGCGCGGTGTGATGCCGCCGCCACTTCCTGGGGAGGCCGGCTATACGGGTGGCCAGATGGCGACTGCGAACTTCGGGCGCCAGGACCAGTCGGTTTATCAGGCTGCTGGGGGTGCAGGAGGGCCAGGAATGGTCGCCCATCCATCCTTGATGGGCTCTGCGCGACAGGCACAAGTGCAAGCGCAAGCGCAGCAGCACATGCAGCAGCACATGCAGCACACGCAAATCCAGCAATATCAGGAGGCCCCCTCCAATCCCTGGCAGGTCGTAAAAGCCCCCGAGAAGAAGGCCCTCGACTACTTCAACAGTTGTCTCGAAGTCCTCGGGCTAAATGATGATATGACCCTGACCGAGGAAATCCTCAAGTCGGCCTACAGACGCGCCGCAGGCAAGGCCCACCCCGACAAGGCCGGCGGTTCAGAAGAGAAGTTCGAGGTCGTCACCCGTGCCTATGCCTATGTTTCACAGATCTTGAAGCGGGTCGCCGGCAAGCGCACAGGCGATGGCACGGGGGTCGCCCCGCAGACCCTGGAGCCCGTCAGGGACCAGCGCGAGGCTGAGATGGAGCGCTTCAAGCATGTTGAGCCCGTCCGTCTCAATCCGAAGAATCTCAACCTAACTGCATTTAACCAGATGTTTGAGCAGACCAAACTCCCAGATCCCGACGACGACGGCTACGGAGATTGGCTGAAGGCCGAGGAGGGTGCGAAGGGACCTGCATTTAGTGGGAAGTTTAACCGCGATGTGTTTAACAGGACCTTTGAAGAGGAGTCTCGGCGCGGGGCGCAGCAAGGTGGGGCTCTGACTGTTGTGCACCCCCAGGCGATGGCCCTTACGGTGGCCATGGGGCACGGTGTGGAACTCGGGAGGGATAAGCCGCAGTCCTTTACGGCGGCTGCCAATGCGGCCGTCAAATATACGGACTTACGCGATGCATATACGAAGGAGAACACGTTCAGTGGCCAGGTGGCCGGCGTCCAGATTGAGCAGCGCTCATTCGAGTCCTACAAGACGCAGCGGGAGGCCGGTCCAGGGACGGTGTCGGCCGCCGAGTTGGCCGCCCTGCAGGCGCAGGAACAGGAATTTACGGCGCGGGAAACGGCGCGGCAGCGGCGGGCGGCCGACCAGTCGCGCACGGAAGACGAGTATTTCAAGCGGATGAAGCAGTTAGTGCTGATGAATAATTAAATGGGGCCTATTAGTAAGACGCAAGTATGGCCGCAGTGGACTCACAGTTTATTTGGACAGGCATTGTGATACTGGCTGTGGTGGCCGTGCTAGGGGGTTCCTATATTACGCGCGAGACCGTGCGCGGAAATCCGTATGCGGACGCCTATATACTTGAGCGGGGTGCGGAGTTGCCCTGCATTTGGCTCTATTACGACACGAACGATGTCAACTCGCGCTGGTGGGCCGATTTCGGGGCGCGCTCCAGCAATGTCCTGAATGTGCCTTTTTTGAACCTCTGTTATGGCACAATTGTGGCGACGAATGGCCATGCATTCCGTGTGGAAATCATCGGGGGTCTGGCGGGGGTCGCGGAGCGGCTCGGGGGTTATGAGGCGCTGCCGCCGAAGTTGCGTTCTGGGATTTCGCGGGTAGGCGAGCCCGAGTTGAATTGGATTCGCGCGGCTATTTTGGCGAAGTATGGTGGACTGTGGCTCGACCCCAGTGTGATCTGCTTGAGCCCGTTCAGCGGGTTGCCCGATAAGCAGGTGGTGTTCTTCGGCACGGATGCGGGGCAGACCTACGCGGGTCCCAATGGAACTGCGGTGCCTTCGTTGCGGGCTGTGTGGTCGCCGGTTGCAGGGCATCCTGTGTTTGTGCAGTGGGCCGAGGCGGCGTATCGGCGGCTCTACAATCTGAATACGGGCGGGGCTGCACGCGGGGATGCCAAGTGGGACTATGTGTCTTTCGCGGCGGACCGCCCAGATGTTGTGGTGATTCCTGGGGCGGAACTGGCGCGGAATACGCGGACTGGTAAGCGACTGCAGTTAGAGGATTTGCTGGCGGCTGGGCAGGAGGGGAATCTGCCGTTTGCTGTGCCTGCGGGTGTGCTGTATGTGCCCGTGCCCTGGTTGGAACTGCGCGCCCGGCGGGCATTCGGCTGGTTCTTGAGCATGAGCGAGGAGCAGATTCTGGGGAGCGACCTGGTGGTGCGCGATTTGCTGCTGCTGGCGAACAATGTGCCGGCGGAGAAGCAGTTTAGGGTTGCATGAGGAGGGGTGCTTGGGTATGTGTGGATATTTATTATAGCATTTAGAGGTGGTATAATAAATATACTTATATTTTATATATTTAATTAAGTAATTAAGAAACAATATATTATTTGCGTTGTTTACGAGTTTTATTAAAATTGCGAACACCGCCTTCAGAAATGGCTGCAGTATTATTATGCTTAACATCTTTTTTTGAAAATATCGAATCAATATATTTTACTTCGCTTTCACTAAATCCAATTTCTGAATAAACATCCTTATCATTTTTAATTGTTGACAAATCAAACTCTGGAATATAGTAAAATAGCGAGCGTGTTAATTCCGCAAGATGATTCACTTTTATAAAAATATATCTTACAAGCTTTGATCGCATAAGATACCATTTCATGGCATCACATTGATCCATAGACTCCAGCGGCACATACATAATGCCGTTTGATAAAATCTCATTTTTATTAACACATGTATTATACACAATATCTTTTGATAGATTTAGCAAACTATTTATGTTATTATAACTCCCAGTGCCTCTTGGAAACACTATTTTGGGGGAGTCTATTTCTTCTTTTATAAAGTCGTGAACCCAATAATATTCGTGTTTACCTCCACCAAGTCTGCTTAACATTCTATGTTTAAATTTGTCGGTTTGCTTGAATTTTATATTATCTGTTTCAACAGGATCTTTATGGGTAAGCGTTTCATTTTTACCTCTATATAGGTTAATATGACCATTATCATCAATGTATTTTAATAATTTTGAAAAAATGCCACTATCATGTTTATTTTTTAAATTAATAATGGGCGATTCACGATTAATATCAATTAGATTATTTATATTAATATCACCATTATAACCGCTTTCTAATACAAAATATAGTGTATCTAAGTTTATTTTGTTATTAAAATCGCTTAATTCTAAATATCTTACCGCTTTCAGTCCATTTGCTTTAAGATACTCAACTATCTTTTCACCTGTAATATTACTTGTAAAGGTTGACGGCACTATAAACATCATATATTTATTTGATAATTTAGAATACTTTTCTATAAAGCGCCACCATATAACTCCTGGATTAAATGGAGGATTGCCCATTATAATATCAAATTTCTCTGGAAACCCCTTTTTTGTAAGTTCAGCGGGCGTAATTTTTAAACTATCTGTGGTAATTATATTTGGTTTACATCCATCACATAATTTTTGGAAAATATTTCTTGCTATGCGTGTGTTGCTACTTTGTATTTCTATCATATATAGCATATTGTTAATTATATGGGTTCTTCTTTTGGCTTCGTTCGGCTCCCATTTCTTCAAACCTTCGTCTAATTTATAGAATACCACTACAGGAAAATTACCAATGCCATTAGCAGGGTCGAGCCAAGTTAAATCTGGATTTTCCCAAACAGATTTGGGTAAATGTAGAAGCATTTCTTCAATTAATTCAATTGGTGTAAATACTTCTCCAAATTTTGCCTTTTGTGTCTTTCGTGGTGTTAATCGTGCATGTATGATCTTTAATATTTTATCCTTACGACTATCAGAATCATCCAGTTTTGATTTCATGTCCCGATACATTAAGTTGCTAGTATTATATGCGATATCTTTTATGGCGGTCACCAGCAGTTTTGAAACCAATTCTTTGTTATCTCCCTCTTGAATTTCTGTTCTTGCTCGCACCATTTGCATTATATTTTGCCGGATGCTGCTCCCTGTGTTATTTATAAGACCAGATTCATATTCAGTTAGGGCACCATCAAGTGTGGGCGAAGCGCTTGTAATTGCCAAATATTTAATGAAGTCGGCAACCGTATCTACAAAATTATCAATTGTGACTTGAATAACAGTTTGTTCAGCATTGTTATTTGTATTTTCAACATCATTTCTACCTAAATTTCTATCTTTCGGCACTTTTACTACAAGTTTACCACTTTCTAGAGATATTTTACTACCTTGGCGCAAACCAAGTGTGGATAGTTTAGAATTTAACCGTTTTGAAACAAAATGACGTGTAAGTGTTCCTAAAATATCGGATGTTATACTGCGTTTAATATTACTGCTTAATCGCTTTTCAAGGCCACCAATGTCTTCATCGATTTTGTATTCGCCAGATGTATCCTGCTTTGCAGCATCTAACATTTGGCGCAACTTATCCTGAAATGTAAGTGGGGACGCAGATGTGCCGCGCTTTATATTATACTCAAATACATCAGCATCCCACGTGTATGTATCATAAATAATGTCCAAAATTTGCGAAGATGTGTTTGCAGTTTGATTTGCCGCGCGAGTATATCCATAAAGAGCGGCCAGTGTTCTAACTGGATTTAGATCAACTACAAATGCGGCCTTTTTATTGGGGCTGGGTGTAAGGGCTCTATACATTTTTTGTATAATATCATCAGGTGATTTAGTGGCGTTTAATAAAAATACAATGTCTGTGCACGGTAAACTGACACCCATACTAAGTTTATCACCAGCCAATATAAGAAGTCCTTTTGGTTCTGCACGGCAGTGCAATGTTCGTTCTAGTGCTAATAATTCAACCTTTGGATTTTTTGTTATAATATGTATATTACTTGAAGCAAATTCTGCACTTACTGTTTCTCCACTTATACTTTCATCATTAATTACACATGCAATTTCATAATTTGTGCGCCACCATTTATGAGTCAATAGTAACGATGCCCATGCACATGTTAAATATATGATATTTGTTCCTGAACCGCCCGTTGGCATAAACATAAGCATTGTTGGTTGTTCATCGAGCCTAAAACGGCTATTAGCATCTTTGCTAATTTTATTAATTCTGCCTAACAAAGATGGCTCTAATGTAGCACCTTCCTCTTTCCTAAGCGGCTCCCCGCCGTCAGGAGGTAAATCAGATGCGTCAAAATTTTCACTAGGAGTTATTAAACTTATAATATTTTTAGGATTTACCAAATTAATAAATATTTTATATGCGTCATTGCGTATTTTATTATCTACTGTTTTAATATCGGCAATAGTTGCTGCTGGATTTATTGCAAATATACTGCGCAAATCGAAACCTGCGTCTGGTCTATACATATTTTGTGCTTCAAACCGCGCCAGTGCTTCATCTTGGAAATCTGCAGATATAAAATATAAATCTGGGAATTTTATGTATGGGGCAGCCATATAAGCATATGTTTCATTTGCATATAATCGCTGTTCTATTATATGATCAACCAGTGGTTCACCAAAACGTGCTTTCAAGATTTTTATAGCATTTTCTTGTTCAGATTCGGTTGCAAGTGAACGCATTGATAATACATCTGTATAGTCCCAAATAAATGTGTTATTTGATTGAATATTATAACCAAGTAAAATATTATAATATGTGGCCGTTAAAAATATAAATGGTGTGTTTAAAGGTTCATATGTAGTAATAATTGCATCCAATTCTTTCTTTGTTTGGTCACCAACACCAGTTTTATGCGCTTCATCGAAAAAAAACAGTCCTAATTTATCACTTCCTCCTAAAAGATTTGATAAATATGATCGACGTGTTGTATTTTTAATTGCCTTTAAAATTAGATGCGATGAGCAAAAAAAGACAGTATGCGGCTTAGTTTTATGAAAATTTGATAAATTTTCTTTAATATTTATAAATTCGAAATCTTTAAAATCATGAAACTCATTAAACAATTCATCTTTCACTTGTATCATTGTTTCGTTTGGGGCGGCTGTAAGCCAAAATACCGATAATTGTGGTGTCGACGTGCGCCTTAAATATTCTCTTATTATACCGCCTGCAATATATGTTTTTCCTCCACGAGGCAATACGCCAATTAAATATTTATTATCTTCACCAGTTTCAAATGCATCGCATACGCCCTTTACAATGATTGATTGGTGCAATTGAAGAGTTAATATTTGTTTAGAAGATGGAGTAAAATATAATGCGGTTAGTGCTTCATGTGGACTTATACTTAATTGATTTGCATATTCAAAGATTGATCGCCGAATTTGTGATAAAAACGGCTTAACATCTTCATTGTATCCGAAAAATGTTTTAGCAATATCACGTGCATATTGTCTATATGCCCTGGCATGTGCAATTTCAAAGTCGCGCTTACTTTTCAAAAATACAATTATATCAAGTGGCTGTTGTTCAGGTGATGTTATTTTTTGTGCAGCAGTAAATAACTTTTCTAAATCATAATGTTCCGCACTTTTTTCTTCTTTATACCACTTAACACTCATTAAATATGTTTTAATAACTGATGATTGAACAGTTCCACATTTTACTTCGCAATATGGGTCGTATGGCTTTATTTCACGTCCACCGTCATTTATATTAATTAGTGTAATATCACTAATACCCATTGCACGCGTTGCTTTACACTGCATTTTTCTAAGTGCATCAACGCTATCGTCATATACTTGACTACCTCGTCCTTCTATTTTTTGCATAAATTTATAATTTCCACCGGTGCGCGGGTTAACATCAGGGATTCCTCCAAAAAATACAAATAAACGACACAACACTTCATATATATCTGCCCCAACATGACCACCAGGGGATAAACTGAAAGACACCATATTGTCAATTGACACTGATGGGTCAATAAATACAGTTGTCAAAAACTCGTAATTTGATGTTGCATTCGATAACCCATATAGGCCATGTGGTTTTGCATTTAATGCGCGCTTAATTTCTCTCACGCGACGCTCCAATTCTTTAACATCTGCAAGTTGTTTCTGAGGGTCACATGGATCATATAATATTGTGCAATTAGGTTGTGTGGTGGGAGCAACAGTGACTTCTACAGGGGCTTCCACAGGGGCTTCTACAGGGGCTTCTACAGGGGCTTCTACAGGGGCTTCCACAGGGGCTTCTACAGGGGCTTCCACAGGGGCTTCTACAGTGGCTTCTACAGGGGCTTCTACAGGGGCTTCTACAGGGGCTTCCGCAGGGGCTTCCGCAGGGGCTTCCGCAGGGGCTTCTGCGGCTGCTTCTATGCGACTTGTTCTATTTTGTATTGCCTTTCTAAGGGTTAATTTTGGTCCACGCGATGATATTTCTAAAAATGAAGTTGGGTCCTTTTTTACCTGCGATTCTACAGGAACAATAATGGCCTCCTCAGGGACGGCAGCAATCTTAGCGATATTATTTGCAGCAATCACAGAATTATTTCTTTGAGTTACATTTCTTTCATTTATTAATCCCAGTCTCCTAGACATCTGTTGTGGTCTTTTTCGTATATTTTCATTTGAAAGCGGGGCTTTTCTCGACTGTCCCATTTTCAATTTAGGTGTTGCAGACACCGGACGGCCGCTCATACTACTATATATTCATAAATGTATACGCAAATTATACACATATTTATATATGTCTCATTAAACTCTAAAATCCTCACTCAATCCGTGGCGGCGGCTGCGCTGTGCGCGGCCAGAAATAAATACATTTACGGGCCTCGATTATATGCCCATTAGTATCGCGCTGGACTTCAGTTAGGAGTGCATCGGTCTGCACATCATAGTTAGCGGCATCAATGCCATAATCGCTCATTAAACGAGTCGCCATGCGAGCAACATATTCTGCGGCATTCTCCTCGGTGATAGGGTTCTGTGGTCGGGTAAGCGAGTTCTCGAGCACGCGAGTCTGTCCAGAGTCGTCTACAATAAAGGCTGTAATATATAGCATAAAAGTTCTATCCATTGCGTCTGTCTAGGAATAGATATGCGCTCACCTGTTTAGGCGTTAGTAGGTCAAGCGGCGAGCGAAGCGGAAAAGCGGAAGGAAGCGGACGCGCGAAAAAGCAAACAGAAAAGTCTATATAATATTTTTTAGAGCGCCGCGGCGGTCGCAGCATAGCAGGGCTAAAGGTCAACAGTTAGGATAGTGTGTGTGGCGGAAAAACATTATTCACACGATAATTGGACCAGTGCGCATTATAAATGCGCAATTGCCGCCGACCGCTACGGTTTTTTCACCTGTGTATGCACACAGCGCATATATGCGCTGGTATGCCATGCTCATTTAAAATCCGCAGCGGTCTAAAACCGGAATAGCGCCCAGCGCCCTTAATTAAATTCCACCTGGACCGCTGTCGGCGTCCCATCGCCACCTCCATCCGAAAACACCATCGGCTGAATCTGATAGTGAAGTTCCTTCTTGCCGCTAATTGTGCGCTCCTGGCTGTAGAGCCCGTAGCCCTGTGTCCGCAATATCTGCCGCACCACAGTTAGGATGCGGTGGGGTGTCATCTCACCATACAAGTATTTCCGCGCCTTGCATGGGATGTAGTAAGGTTCGAGTATAAGAAGACCCATGTCGAAATCCTCAGGCCGCAAGTCCTTCAGCGTAAATACACGCGTGTCTTCAATGGAATTAAAACGCAAAAAACCTAATGCCTGGTTCACTATCGCTCGGGGTATACACTCACTAAATAAATTGTCTCTCTTGCCCGTGCTGGACTGCATGGAAGACGCACATGAAGGGGGCAACGACGGCATTACTACTTTATCAGTAAATAATGTTTGTCCGCTTCAAATGCCCTCACAAGACTGCTATACAGGCTCGCGTATGATGTGGCCCCCTGGCAATACGACGACCAACTCTCCACGAGCCACCGTGTGACTAGCGACCCTTCATCCATTGAAGGAACCCCGAAAAATGCGATTGTGTGCTGCGTGCTTTCCAGGATGTCCTCGAAGGAAAATCCTTTAAACCACAGGCGTGTCAAATGAGTCACCGCTGCCGGTAGATCGCGTTTGAAGAACGCCTGCACAAACGGCAAATAATCCATATATGGCGGCACAGAACACAACTCGCTGCACATTTTGTCCGTGAGAGGTTCGCGTGCGTGCTTCATCATTGCTGCAATTAGGGCTGCGTGATGGCAATATTCGGCGACATTGCCATACGAACTGGCGGCGAACCACGAAAGCACCTTCGGACTCAGTTTCGAGGGGTCCACGCCGGCCCGCCGCAGGAGTTCGGGCCCAATTTCCTCGAGGATAATTGTGTCGACCGTCAAGTGCTTGCATCGGGACTGCAGCGGGGGAATGAGGGCATTTATGTGGTTGCCGACGAAGATAAAGCATGTGACGTGGCGGTAAAGTTCCATGGGACGGCGCAGGGCCTGCTGGCTGAGTTCTGGGAAGGTGTCCATGTCATCGACGACAACCCATCGCACCACCCCCTTCCGTTTGGTCGGCTGGCGGACGAAGTCGAGGAGCGATTCGCGCACGCGATGAATGCCGCGGTCCTGGTCCCCATTTAGGAAGAATACCCACTCGGGCGTGGATTTGACTGGGACGGTGAGCCCGTGATGCGCGTAATATTGTGTGAGGAACTCGTTGACGGCGGTCGTTTTGCCGCACCCAGGAATACCAGTTATGCAGACGTGATTGGGGGTGTCGAAAAATGTGTGCAACTGTTTCCAAATATTGTCATATCCGAGCAGTGTGGTAGGACGACTCATTACTGACATAGCGGCGGCGTGGCTTAGACCCGTTATTTACGCGACCGGCTGGCTGGCTGCGCCAAATCCATCAACGGTCTAAACTGGAGTCAGCGATAAGAGTTAGATTTATAGACGCCCCATGAATGACCTTTATGAGCGCCTGGGAGTAGAACGCGGAGCGACTGCGGCTGATATTCGGCGGGCCCATTTGCGGGCCGCCAAAGAGCATCACCCTGACCGCGGCGGCGACCCTGAGAAGTTCAAGAAGATCCAGCAGGCGTATGAGGTGCTTAGCGACGCCGATAAGCGGCGCATGTATGATATGACTGGGCAGATTCCTGGAGAAGAGCCGCCTATGCAGGAAATGCCTGCCGGCGTCGGTGGGATGGCCGGCTTCCCGTTCCCAGTTGACCTAAATGACATTTTCAAGATGTTTCCTGGGGGCGGCGGCCCAGAGCCACCGCGGCGGGCACCGAAGGGACCGTCGAAGACCGACCGTCTCCCCCTCAGTCTCGAGCAGTTCTATTACGGGCACACCATCCGAATGTCGTTTGACCGCATGAAATTGTGCGGGGAGTGCACTGGTTCGGGGGCGGCGTCCAAGACGGCCTGCACGACTTGTAAGGGGAGCGGCCAGGTGATGCGGACGATGATGATGGGGCCGGTCGTCATGCACTCCTCGGGGCGCTGTGGGGATTGCTCGGGGACGGGCGAGAAGACCGTGCGTATGTGTGAGGCGTGTGGGGGCAAGGGGCGCGTCCAGGAGTTGAAGCATTTAGATGTGCGGATCGAGCCTGGGATGAAGGCCGGCGATGCCATGAGGTTCGACGAGGCGTGTTCGGAAAGTGTGGAGTATGATCTGGCGGGTGATGTGATTATTATTCTGGAGGACGCCGGGTCGGCTGTTGGGTGGGTGCGGCGGGGCGCGGATCTGCATTTAGAGATTGTTGTGGGGCTGGTGGATAGTTTGGTCGGGTGTGTGCATGTTCTGGAGGAGCACCCGAAGGTGCGGGAGGGCGAGGAGGCGGTGCGGGTGCGTGTGCCGGCGGGTGTGGTGACGGGGGATGTGCTTGTGGTGGACGGCTATGGTATGCCGGTGAAGGGCGGCGGGTTTGGGGCGATGTATTTGACGGTGAAGGTCGTGGCGGGCGACGATGAACGGGCGGCGCTGCGCGGGGCACGGGGGGCTCTGCTGGAGGCGTTTGGGCGGTCTGCTGTGGTTGCTGAGGAGGGTGCCCTGGAAGTGCGAGTGGCGTAAGACGGCTGCAGGCGGCAAGCGCGCATTTATAATGCGCACTGGTCTAAAATATCAAGCATAGGCTATATTTGATATTTTATACGAGTCTTCCTAATTGCATTTAGGGAGTTGTGTGCATGCGTGGATTGTTCTTAGAGAGAACGCGGCTTCATGTAATCGGGATCGGCAGCGGCCTTCCACTCGGCGTTGAGGCCGGCGCCTGAGTAGTCCTTGAGGAGCATGGGCTGGGCACCGATGTCGGCGGGCGTGAGGCCGGCACCACCGCGCTGGCTGCGGCGGCGAGAGGCCTTACGACCCTTACGGGAGGCCTTGCGCGCCTTACGAGAGGCCTTACGAGCCTTACGGGACCCCTTACGCGCCTTACGAGAGACGGAGCGGACCGAGCGGCGACGGCGGCGACCACCCGCCATATCAGACATACCCTTTATCTCAGCAAAGTGCTTGTCAAGAGCGGCGATGCGGGCCGATGCGTGCATGCCCTCAGGAAGGAGAGGGGAACCACTGAGAGCCTCGCCGAGGGGTGCGGCACCACCCTGCATGGAACCGCTGGGGGGCATCACAGGAGCTTCCATGGGTGCCTTCATAGGAGCCTCCATAGAACCAGCAGAAGGCATGGCAGGGGCCTCCATTGCCATAGCCGCGCCCGAACCGGAAGCGCCAGCAGGGGCCTCGAGTTTGTAGTCAAGAGGGGCCGGCGAAAGGTCAAAGGCGGCACCACCGTGGAACTCCTTGGTGCCCGCGGCGAACTCCTGGCCCTGCTTGAGGGAAGCCGGCTCCATCTTATAATCGAGACCGGCAGGGGAAAGCATCAGGGCGGCACCACCATGGCGGCGCCGGTAAACCATACGGCGATTCGCGGTGCGACGATGAGCGGAGCGGACCTTGCCAGCACGACGAGCCTTACGTGCAGTGCGGCGTGTTTTGCGCATACGACGAGCCATTCTATTAGGGGTCGCGTAAAAAACCGCGGGGCCTAGTAGAAATGAAGGAGCCCGTTTGGATGCAGTCAATCGACAGCAACTCAGTATGCACTTGGTTTTACGCATTCTTTATCATAAATGCCATCTTTGCGGCACTCGCCATAATCTCCATCGGGGCTCTTATGTTCAAAGTCTCGCTGGTTCCTCGGCTAATGTTTATGCCTTCTCTGCTGTCTGCAATTATTGCCGGTGGTATTGCTACGGTGAATTCCCTATTCTTCTACATAATCTGCCAGCGGTCCATTGCTACCGCCGAGTAAATTGCGCGGGCGGGGACGCTAAAGTATACTTTCTTTAGCGATGGGTGGCCACCAAAGATTCTTTTAGGGAGTAGCCGGCCGGGTCGCCACCGACATACTTTATAAAGTTAGATCGGACCCCGCCAAAGTATACTTTACTAAAGAATTGCGCGGGTTGATGCTAAAAATATTATTAAAATATTATCTACGGTGATATTTTAATAATACAAGGCGTGGAATGCGGGGGGGGGGGGCAATTCTTTACTCCTCCACATGGAGGTTCGCCATGGAAATCCCGCGCTTCTTAATGAGCCCACTCACAATATAAATGGAATTCTCGGTGAGCACAAGGAAATCATCGCCGACCTTGAAGATCTTCTGGATAAGACTGGTGAACTCGCTAAGGCTCTTAAAAAGAACCTTCTCATTGCGGCTGGCATCCTCGCCGATGCACGCCTTGCCACGCACGGTGTCGACATAGTAATCCATCTGGATGGGGCGGTCCTCCTTAATTGCAATGCGGGCAGCCTGGAGGAGAACGGCGGCAGCAGGGAGGGGCTCTGCGGCGGCTGCAGCAGCAGTCGCAGGAGTAGCGGGTGTAGCAGGAGTCATTGTGTTTGCCGGGGCAGAAGCCATTTGTTAAGTCTGTAAGGCGTAAATGAACTTATCACGCGACGATTTCCGCGCTTACAGTCGCGTCTGCGCCAGCCCCTCCTACGGCCTTCTTTGCCGGTGTTTTGCGGGCCTTCTTGGGAGCCGCCTTCGCCTTCGGTTCAGCGGCAGGGGCAGGCGTAGCCTTCGGTGGCAACGGCCGGATAATTTCGGCGGCATGGGCATCTAGGAATCGGTTCACAAACTCATGTGCCTCATTGATTTGGGCCATATGACGAGCCCCTGTGATGATAATGTTGCCCGTTTGGAAGAAACTGATTGTGATCTTCTTGCAGTTCCCCTCGCCGTCCCCTTGACCCTGGCCTTTACAGAATTCCGTGCAGGTGCACTGGCCGGGCCGCGACTTGTCGCTCTTTTCGTTGTAGTAATACTTCGTATTCACACCCTGGTAAATGGTGCTCTCCAAGATGCTGAAGATCCCGTAGCGGCGCGTAATAATCTCGTGCAACTTGTCGCGGCGCAGCGGGACGCCGACCGAGAAATCGCTGTTAATCAGTTGAATGTTGAACTTGACGACCGACGGCTCCCCGCCAAATGGCGACCGCGGCAGACGCGCGACTTCGGCCAGAAGCCAGCGCAAAGTTTCTGTGGCAAATTCTTCAGATGCAATACCGGTCATCTGAACACTTCCGTTAGAGAATAGTTTGAGATTCACCTCCTTCCAGCCGGCCCCTCCAGGAGCGATGCGGCGCACCACCAGTGTCGACTGATTGTAGAAGCACTTGTTGCTGATTTTGCGCTTCGTGAGCGCGTCGCGGTGGCTCTGGCCGACCACATTTTCGCGGTGCTCGAATTTGAGGATTCCCTCGCCGGGCCACCACAGGGGAATCAGAATTGCAGGGATGTCATTGAACAGTTGATTAAGGTCGAGGGTGGTGTTGAAATTGGCCGTGGCGACCATTGTGGAAATACGGAGAGGAGTCTTCTTATAGAGGGCTGCAGTTAGGGCTGGTGCTGCTGCGGTTGCTGCGGTGGCGGCGGGCGTTTGGATGGCTTGCATGGCTTAGGGTTGGGCGCGGGGGTGGTGATATTTAGGTCCCCCCAGGCGCATGTTTCAAATTTCCTCAGGCAATGTGCTTTGAGCACCCCAAAATATTTATCCACACACTGCGCCGGCAGCGCATCCACTCCTAATTGCAGTAAAGGGCGAATCGCCGATAGAATTGCCTCGTCGACCAACCCGAAACTCGTAATGAAAAATAGCGCAGCCTGCAGCATTTCCGTGCAACTCAATGGAAACTCCGTGCTACTGCAGTTAGGTGGTGCGTGGAGATATGCGAGCCACTGGGCGATGTCGTTGCGAATAATGCGGGCGCCACGGAGATCCCCGCGGGCCGACTGGGTTTGCAGGGAATTGGCGGCCGGCGGGTCGAAACGGACGCGGAGGCAGCGGCTGCGGAGGCTCATTTGGACGCGGCTGAGGGAATTACAGATGAAAATAATACAGAGGTCCTGGGGCGAATTGTCGAGGAAGGGACGCAAGGCGAGTTGAGCAGAATCAGTGAGGGTCTCGCATTCGTCAAGCACAAGGAAGCGGGGGCGCTTGTCGGTGGGGTCGCGCCAGTCCGTGTTTACGAATGGAATGATTTTGGCTCGGATTGCGTCCAGGGAGCGTTCGTCGGCTGCATTTAGAGTGCGGCATGTTTGGACTTTCATGTGGCTCTTGCCCCAGATTTGGTCAAGCAGCCATTCCACGGTGGATGTTTTGCCGGCACCTGGAGGTCCGTAAAGGAGAAGATGCTGGAGTTCGGTGGGGTGGTCGGCGAAGAGTGAGAAGATCTTTTTGACGCGCGGACACAGCGGGTCCAGATTGGGCGGTATAATCCCCATTACAAGGGCATTATGTGGGGGGCTTAGACCGGCGCCGGCCGCTAAACTCCTGGGCGGCCTAAAATTCGCCGCACATGAAGCATTTAGAGTATGAAGCGTCGTGCAACAGGAACGAAAAAAGGGGCTGCTGCGGCGGCGACCGATCCGACCCAAGAGACTGTTGAAGCGCATGTTGCTGCTGCTGCGCCGGCGCCAGCGCCGACCCCGCGCAAGCGCGAATCCAAGAAGAAATTCAATGTGGTCGCCGTGGTGACTCCAGACGGCATTGAGGGCGACTTCCTCGCCGAGCAGCGCCGTCCTCTAATTGCACATCTTCCCATTCACAGTTCCGAGGTCGTGTTCTACGACACACCCATTCAGTATAACCCCAGTATTCCCCAGCCCGAGTCCTATGACGAGGAGTTCGAAATGTATGCGACCACCTCGGAGACCGTCCAGAAGCAGGAGTCGATTCATGAAGCGGCCCCTGAGCATATTGTGGAGGAGGAGCCGAAGACCGAGGAGCAGGTCGTCGCCGAGAAGCAACTTGCCCAGCCGACGCTGCCTGTATATGCGAAGGCTGAGTTGCTCGTCCAGTATAAGGGTGCCCAGCAATCCCAGACAATTCCCGAGACCTCCACTGCGGCCTGCTTCTGGTGCTGCCATGCGTTCGACGGGCAGCCGTGTGTGATTCCAGTTAGGGATATGGCGGGTGTGTATGAGGTGTATGGGAATTTCTGCTGTCCCGAGTGTGCCCTGGCGCATGTGCTGGATGAGCACGACGATTCACATGTGAAGTGGGAGAAGGTCGCGCTGCTGCACCGTCTGTATGGCGGGTCGGTGGCGACGGACGGCGGGCGGATTTACCCTGCACCTGCGCGGGCCGTGCTGAAGTTGTTCGGTGGCGATGTGAGCATCGAGACTTATCGTGCGACTATGCGTGAGCGGAAGGTGCGCGTGGATCTGCACCTGCCACCGATGATCAGCATTCTGGCGACAATGGACACCAAGCCCATTGATTTCTACGAAACGACCATTCCGAAGTCATTCGCTCCTCTCAACGCGGACCGTGTGCAGAAGGTCGAGGAGGGGCTGCGCCTGAAGCGGACGAAGACTCTGAAGGACCGCGAGAGCACACTGGACGCTGTGATGAATCTGCAGATTCGGCGCGTGCCTGTGCTGGGGGCGGAGGCGGCGGTTTTCTAAATGCACACTAGTGTGTATGATAAATATAATTGTAATAGTCTAAAAAGTCTAGTATATTACAATTAGGATGAGTGTGGAATCATCTGGGGGTGGCGAAGCAGAAGCGGCTGCGACCCGTCGCATAAACCGATGGATCGCTCGTGGCCGTGCAAATTCCTGGCTGAATCTGAGCGGGCTTGGACTGACCCGCTTGCCAGCCTGCGGCATACCGCCTAACTGCCGCCGTCTCAATTTGTCACAGAATAATTTCGTGAGCCTGGAAGGGCTCCCTGAAGGACTCGAACGACTATATTGCAATGTGAATTTTCATTTACTCTCGTTGGCAGGTCTTCCACCCAAACTAAAAACCTTATACTGCGCATCGTGTTTGCAATTAACAAGTCTGGATGGTCTGCCCGATTCGCTAAAATATCTGGATGCAACTTGGTGTGAAAGTGTGGAGGAAATTCGGCGACTGCCGCGTTCGCTGCGCCATGTGATTCTGAACGATATGTGGTCGCTAGAAGTCATCGAAGAGTTGCCGCCACAACTGCTCACATTTTCAGTTAGAGAGGCTAGTATGAAGGTTTGCCCGCCGCTACCTGACACTCTTGAACGGTTTGAGTCGGTTTTTACGCGGTTTACCGAACTGCCTGCTCTGCCGGCAAGCCTTGAGCATTTAGCAGTATTTGCAGGGAGCCTGACTGAAGTTCCTGCGCTGCCGCCGCGCATAAAGTATGTTGATCTGCGCTGGAATAAGATTTCAGAAGATGCTATACCTGCTGAGTTTCCTGCATCTTTGCTACGGTTCCGCTGTGATTACCGCGATAAATGTCGTTAGGCGGGATCGCGCGCGCGTGCGCCTAAATTTGATTTGATTCCTGGGTGGGCACACTTAGGCACCAAGCCAAGCCACGCAATGCAAATGAATGTCGAGAATTTGTCCATGTCCCTAAATGCAAAGGGGAAGGGTGTTGTTGAATTGATGCAGTCTGTTATGGGGGGCATGAAGACTGGAATCAGTGCACCAGCAGCCAGCGACAATGACTCTAATGCAACCGCTAAGACACTGCAATCTATTCACACAATGGTCAGCATGATTCTTGATGAACTAAGTTTCATGCAGGTCCAGTATCATAACTCATTGAAGGCTCTTAAGGAGTCCATTGAAGAAATGAAGCGAGTCGCCGTGGCTTCTGCACCTGTCGCAGATGCCGCTTGCGGCATTGCTGAGCGACCGTTTAACGAACGGTCTGTCGCAACTGAGACCCCCGCAATTTCAGTTAGAGATGTTGCGCTTGTATCAGCAGTGTCTTCGCGGCGCCAATCGATTGAGCGCACTGTTGATGATGACCATGAAATTGTAATTGGGCGTGCTGTTGCTGCAGAGGAGGAGGTTGTTGAGGAGGAGGTTGTTGAAGAGGAGGTTGTTGAGGAGGAGGTCGTCGAGGAGGAGGTGGTCGCCGAGGAGGTCGTCGAGGAGGTCGTCGAGGAGGTCGTCGAGAAGGAAGAGGAGGTCGTCGAGGAGGAGGTGGTCGTCGAGGAGGTGGTGGAGGAGGAGGTTGTGGAGGAGGAGGTTGTGGAGGAGGAAGAGGAGGTTGTGGAGGAGGAAGAGGAGGTTGTGGAGGAGGTCGTCGAGGAGGTCGTTGAGGAGGAAGAGGAGGTTGTGGAGGAGGAAGAGGAGGTTGTGGAGGAAGAAGTCGTTGAAGAGGAGGTCGTCGAGGAGGAGGTTGTGGAGGAGGACGGCGAGTCCACAGAGGAACTCGAACTGGAGGAGTTCGAATACGGTTACGAGGGGACCTATCTCCGCGACCAGCACAACAATGTCTACACATACGACTTCGATCTCGAAATCACTGACCCCATTGGGACTTACGACCCGAAGACGAAGAAGGTCACACTATTTATCAAGAAATAAGCAATTAGAGTAGTATGACACCGTATGCACCAACCTATTTATCTATACTCATCCTAATTGGTATATTTACGGCACAGCAATTTATATCCATCGGCAAAACAAATCCTAAGGCGAACGCCATATTTTTCATTGCGCTGGCCCTTGTAATGGCCCTCGTCAATCTGCTATTAGGAATGCGTATGGCCTGGGTCGCACTCGGCCTAGCGCTCACCTTCTGGCTGGTTGGCCTCCTTGTTGGTATATTTACAACGGAGTCACCAGGAACTCCCGTGGTGCGCTGTGGAAGCGCCAGTGCCTCGAAACCGGCCTGCCCTGCGCCCCAGCCTCCTCCTTGCGAACCCGAGTGCAAGCCCCAGTGTATGCAGTGTGGGCCATATGATACGGAGGTGGAATGCGTTGATATTAGGTGTTCCTGAGCACGCTGTGGCTCAACTGCCACCCGGCCGACCTAAATAGCGTCCACAATTCTCCTGTAAGAATGTGCAAGGCCATCAAAAACTACGCGCTGATATATGTGCTGTCGCTCCTAAATGGACTAGTCGATGCGGTCGACTATATTTCCCGCTACTTTTCCGACGCATATGCTGCAGCATTTGCGTTTATCACCGGTCTCGACAATGCCTGGATCTTCTACAAGGGTTCACATGTGCCCGTTATGATGCGCTTTACGGACTCACATCGTAGAAGCCACGGCGAGGTTGAATGGATTTATTACACCCGTTCGCGCGAGTGGGTGCATGGCGAGGCGGCGCTGCGGTCGCGCCCCAAGCATATGCCATGGCTTATGTGCGATTTTGTGACCACTGGTGGGGTAAAGCATGACCTCAGTGAGTTTATTGCCGAGCAGCGCTTCTATATGCCTGAAGGGCGCGCAGTCTGGCCTTCCCCACAGCAGCTGATGTGCGCATGGAGCATTGGTGTTTCGCATGCGTGGTATATTGGGGGCGACAATGAGGCGGCTGTGATGAATATTCTTAGCAACGACTGTAACGAGTATCAGTTTACGGTCTGTCTTCCCACGCCGGCCGATCGCATTGCTTATTGGAGCACCTTTGGCAACAGTTATACTCCTGTGGCGCGGTCCGAGGTTTGTTCCGAGGATGTATCTGAGGATTCCGAGGAGGAGACCTCTGAGGAGCCCGAGGAGGAAGGCGCAGAGGAGCCCGAGCAGGAGTCCGAGGAGGAGACCTCTGATGAGCATGAGGAGGAGGATTCCTCTGAGGAAGAGGGTGCAGAGCAGCCTGGCGAGAAGAATTCCGATGAGGAGCCCGAGGACACACCCGAGCAGGCCGCCACCGAATCCCAGACCCTTGCAGCACTCCTAACTGCCAACCTCCAGTATACCACCGAGAATCCGCTCCCTATTGCAACTGTCGCAACCATGCAGCAGATTCAGGAAATCCTAGCACCAGTTGCCGGCATCCAGTATATCCATAGCATTCGCACAGAGCCAGTCGATATGGATGCCGTTGACTAACGGAGCCCACCGGTCAGCCGCCCGCCGACCCATCTAAAAATTGATGCCAACTCTAACAGTAGATTTGGCACCAATGTCAACAAGCCAAATGAATACCGACGCCATTCCCTCAGGATCCTGGACCCTCTGGTATCACTCCCCCAAGGAGAATCGCTGGACTCCCTCCACTTATAAGAGCATCGCCACAGTCTCCACATGGACCGAGTTCTGGTCCCTCGTAGATGCAATTAGTGATGAGGCGTTCCTCAACGGGTTCTTCTTCTTCATGCGTGATCCGGCGCCACCCCTGTGGGAAAATAAACTAAATATTCGCGGCGGCTCCTACAGCCTCCGCATTGGCCGCAAGGATGCCACCGACATCTTCTATAAATATGTGGTCGGTGCCATGCTCGGCTGCGTGACCGCCGATCCTGCGAACAAACTTATGGGTGTCACGATTTCGCCCAAGCGCGGCTTCAATGTAATCAATATTTGGAACGAGGACTCTGCGCGCTTTGGGGACAATGATGGTCTCAATCTTCTGACCCGCCTGGTGGGCCCCGAGGAGATTCGCTACTTGGCGCACCGTGAGAAAAATTTCGGCTAAATGCCGTGGTGCGGGAACTTCAGAGACTCACATAACATACGGAATCAATTCATCGTCTTCATTGCCCGTATCATGTTCATATTTATAATCACAACATCCACAATGATCAATATTATTCAAATCAACCACGCGATTTTGCGTTGTATATGTATTTTTAATGGTCCAACGACCGAGTAAAGGCATTGTATACGAATACTTGGTTCTAAGGGCAATTAGGGTGTGGGTGAAGATTCGCATAGGTGGCTTGGGGTGGGTGCCTATTCTCGCCAGCGAAGGTTCGTCATCAATTTTAGATGGGCCTGATGCGGCCTCCTAACCAAAACAACCGCAACTGCGAACAACACTCTGAGAATCAGCATGTTGTTCGTATTTTTTCTGGGTCTGGGGCTTCGCCGCCGTCGCCGCCGCCCGTGTGCCTGCTTTTAGCAGAGCCGCTTCTTCCCGAATTGTTAGTGCATATCCCCGCGGATAAGACCACTGTCCTCGCGCCGCCTGTTTCCCTGCCACCTGCTCGTGGAGATCCTTGAAGTCGGGATCACGCGCCAACTCCAGGCGTTTCCACAGCGGCACTACGACCTCCTCTGGATATACTTTGGCATACGACATATATCTGGCTTGGCTCACGGCACTCGCCAGCGCTCCCGCTCAAATTTCCAAGCCATCCGCGGCAAAATCCTCGCTTCCATAACTGGCCCGCGAAACCGGTGTGCCAACTTGCGTGCTTGCACCACTGCTAATGCTGCAGTCGCTTGGGAAACTATCACAGCGCCTCCATACCATTGTATGGACAGGTATATCGTGGTGTATAAAGGGCATTGTTCGGGATATAACAAATCCATGCCGCTTATACCATTCGATAATAGGCGCTTCATTTACGGGACATAGGGCGAGTGTTTTGCACTCATCCTTAATTGCATTTAGGAGTCGTGTGCCGGTCCCGCCGCCACGATGTGCGGGGTCGACTGCAAGAAACCATAGTTTTGTAGGGTAGTCTGCACACGGTGCGACAAGCCCGAAGCCAACTAAAGTGCGCGGCTCGGTGTCACTAAAGTATACCGCGCTAGAACTGTGTCGGCGTTTCCAGGCGGCGGCAAAGTCGGCGTCGTCGACCGCGGGGAAAGTTTTTAGGTAAAGTGTGAAAACGGCGGAAAAGTCTTTTAGACACATGGGGCGTATCATGGTGGCATATACTTTAGGGGCAGAAATACTTTACGGGGGGGGCTGTCGCCGATACTTTAGGAACAGCCGGCACCGCCGGCTCCCAGGCAACAAAGAATCTTTTCGTAGGCCGCCGACGCCTCACTTTCTTTACCAAAGACGAACTGATAAGTCGTCTCCGCTTGACGCACGACAATTTCCACACCGCGTAATTGAATTGCCCTGATGTCGCGCGCGAAAATGAACGCGGCCGTCGCGTTGGTGCATGTGGGCGCGACGGAAATCCCGAGGGATCCTGAGCATTCAATGCGGGGCGTATGGAATGTTACAAGCATAGTTACTACTTTGTGGGGCACCTTTACATTCCGGATATGCTGGCGGCGAGCGAAGCGGGGGTAGCAGCCGCCGAAGCCTCCGCAGGTATAAACCCGGCTCTCTAAATGCAATTAGAAGAGTGTAGGCGCGTCAAGCATGTCTGTAGAAATAACACCAAATGCTGGGGCTCCTGGGGCCGCAGCTGCAGCTGCGCCTCCACCCCCTCCCAGTCTCGACATTACGGTATACCCGCACGCGCTCGGAATAAGTGTGGGCGGCGGCGCGAAGTCCTATATGATTCCATTTAGGGTAATCGAGATGATGAATTTGGAGAGGCGGTTGGGCTCGGGCGGGGCTGATGGGGCCGCGTCGTGGGTCCTGACAATTCAAACGGCCCGCCAGACAATCAATATGGCCAGTGGGCGAAATATTGAAGCGGAGTTCCGGGCCGCATGCATGGCGTATAATATGGGCTAATTGTAGATATGGAACGGGGCGCACTACCACTTGCAGCGGCATTTGGTAATGGGAACCACGGGTATATAGGTAATACTACTCGGCGTGGTCGCCGCAGTAATCGCGCTAATAAAAATACAATAGCCATTATGGGGAGACGCCCTGGTAACGGACCTCGCTACGGTCGCCCTCCTAGTCGCAGCCGTAGCCGCAACAGAGCAGCAAATCACAACAGTGACTTAAATAGAAACCATACAAATCGCGCACTTAGAATAAAAAAAGCCCGCATAGCGAACTTAAATTATGCATATAACATGCGCAATATGCCACCATATACTCCACCAGTTACACAGGAATTTTTAGATGATCAGTTTCGTGCAATAACTAGTAAATATCCACCGTCCACATACTTCGGAGTAAAGTATCACTCTGGTGACACAATCATAGAAGCGCTTCGTCATACACGTGACGGAACTCCCTATATTTCACTGCGACTCCCTCGTGCGTGGAAAAGTGGTATGAATATACATAAGCCAGGGCGTGCCATTAACAATGGCACACAATAATGTCCCAAAATTTGAATCAACTAGGCCGCTCTTCTCCTAATTGCCCAATAACAAGCCATGCAAACCCCGCATTCTAATCTCCACATTGTCGACACCTCCAAGCCATGCACAGAAGCCGAGGGATTCCCTGCAGACCCCGCGAAGGTCTACGCATACCCCCTCGACAACTTCCAGCGGTGGGCCATCGCCGCAATTAGCCGCCACGAGAATGTGCTTGTGACGGCCAAGACCGGTTCAGGCAAGACCCTCGTCGGCGAGTATCAAATCGCCGAATCCCTGCGTGCCGGTCGTCGCGTCTTCTATACGACCCCCATCAAATCCCTCAGCAACCAGAAATTCCATGACCTTACTCGAGCCTTCCCAGAGGCCCGCGTAGGAATCATGACCGGCGACATTAAATTCATGCCCGACGCCGACATCGTCATTATGACGACCGAAATCCTGCGGAATCTCCTCTACAAAGCCGGCACGACCACCGCCAACATTGGCCTAACTGCCAGTCTCTCCCTCGACCGTCTCGACGCCGTCGTGTTCGACGAGTGCCACTACATCAACAACAGGGAGCGCGGGAAGGTGTGGGAGGAGACGATGATTATGCTGCCGCCCGAGGTGAGCCTCATTCTCTTGTCGGCCACGATTGAGCGGCCCGATCTGTTCGCCGACTGGCTCGCGACAATTCGCGACCGGCCTATGTGGCTCATCCCCACAAGCCACCGTGTTGTCCCCTTGACGCACTATGTGCTGTGGGAGGAGCCCCAGGAGGATGGCCACATCGGCACCCTGCGACCAATTATGGACGCCCAGGAGACATTCAAAGACAAAGTCTACCGCGACTGGCTGCTTCATCGGAAATCCCACGCGGCCGCCGCCAAAGACTTTAGGGCTCTTACTGCCGTCAAGGATACTCCAGGAGGTCTCGAAGGAAAAGTTCGCGTAGCCGCCTTCCAGCACACTCTTAATCGCACCGTCGAACTTCTCGCCGCCAAGGAACTGCTCCCCGCGCTCTTCTTCGTCTTCAGCCGGCGCGACTGCGAGACCTACGCCGCCGCCCTGGAGGGCGCCCTCATCGACAGCAGCGACGCCACCGCCGTCCGCCACATCATCGACTATCACCTTCGCACTCACAAGGAGACGCTCCAGAATGTCCAACAATACTGGCAACTCCGCGACCTGTGTTTGAAGGGCATCGCCTATCACCACTCGGGCCTCCTACCGGTCCTTAAGGAGATGGTGGAGATTCTCTTCAGCAAGGGCTACATCAAGGCGCTCTTCTGCACGGAGACCTTCGCCGTCGGCATCAATATGCCGACCAAGACCGCCGTCTTCCTTGACCTGAAGAAATATTGCGACGAGGCGCTTGGTCTGCGAGTCCTCCACACTGACGAGTATTTGCAAATGGCCGGTCGTGCAGGTCGCCGTGGCCTCGACGCCCTCGGCACGGTGCTCTACTTGCCTGTCCGCGAACCCATCGGCGTTGAGGAGATGCGCCGCATGATGAAGAGCGGCATGCCGCAGGTCAACAGTCGCATGGAATTCGGCTACGAATTCATCCTAAAAGCATTCCACGGGGGCACCACGCGTTGGCGGGACATTCTGGAGCGGTCCTACTGGTATCAGCAGCAGCGGCGCATTGAGACGCAGGTCGAGGCCGACCGCGCGGCCCTCCAGGCACAGATCGACACACTCCCCCTAACTGCAGTGCAAATTGCTGAACTCGCTGTGCGGGTGGAACTCGAGGGGCGCGTAAAGGCGACGGTGAACGCGGCGCGCAAGGAGGCCCAGCGTGCCCTCGACCATTGGAAGAACAAGCATGTGGGGCCGGCCTGGGAAACGGCGTTTGCGGCGATGTCCGAGTATAATAAGTTAGTCGGCCAGCGGACCGCCCTGGAACGGCAATTAGAAGAGATGGCGGTTGTGCGGAGTGATCCACAGACGCTACTCGGGCGCCGGCTGGCTTTCCTGGAGGCGCGCGGCTTCCTTGTCCAGGAGGAGGATGCCATCCGCCTAACTGCCCGTGGTGAGGCTGCCACAGAGGTGAATGAGGGACATCCGCTGCTGCTTGTCGAGGCATATGACCGTGGACTCTTCACTGGTCTGACGGGACCGCAAGTGGTCGCTGTGTTGGCGCTCTTCATGGCCGACGGGGAGCGGCGCGAGGAGGACCCTGGAGTGGCCGATATTCACACGGAGACTGCAGTTAGGAGTGCATGCGCTGCGTTGGAAGAGGCGGCTGAGGATTGGCGGTTGGCCGAGGGGAGCGCCGGTCTCTTGTCGCCGGCGGGCTATTGGTCGACGGCGCCGATGTGGGTGGAGGTCGCGGGGCGTTGGTTGGGTGGGGAGCCGGCTGCGCCGATTTGCGCGGACTTCGGGCTTTATGAAGGCAACTTCATTCGGGGGATTCTTAAACTCTCGAATCTAGTTGAGGAAATGGTCGCGCTGGCGACGCTGCGGAACGATGTGGGGATGCTGGGGCGACTCCAGGAGTGCGCGGGGATGCTTGTGCGGGATATTGTGGTGCCCGATTCGCTCTACTTGCGGCTTTGAGAGGCGCGGCGTAAGCGTGAAAGGCGTGTCTTCCATTCAGCATCGGTAAATACAGGGAACACCATGAAAAGTGCCCCAAGCATAACTAATATGAAAGCAAACTGAAAGTGATCAATATTGAATTTTTGTCCGACCTCCTCAACAACATAATTGAGCACATTTAGAATTGTGCGGAAAAAATTAAGAATACTTTGGATGAAGTTCGCCTGGTCCACGGGGACAGCGCGGGGTTCTTCTTCGGGTTGCTGTGCCGGCAGAGGAGCAGCAGAAGCGGTGTCAGCGTCGGCCATATCTATTAGGCCGTATCGACTTTTTCAATGACGATTCGCTCGCTCCAGGACGGCTTGTTCATGTCAGCGAAGAATCGGAAGCGGACCGGTTCACCGACTGGGAGTTCACCATTGTAGCGGACAAATTTGTTCCATTCTTTAATCCATACACGAGATTTGCCGTGCATGCACTCCACAACGGTTCCCTCGACAACCGCGGGGCCAGCAATTAGGAGTGTGAGAAGGGTGGCGCGCTTGCCGGCACGACGAATAGCGCGTTGCCGGCGATTCAAATGGTCAGCCTTGTCGTCGGATTCAGTGGGGAGGGGTCGGCGCTCGTCGACGATGATTGCTTTCAGTGCGCGTTGATTGACGAGGTCGGCGTAGCGGCGAATCGGGGATGTGGCGTGGCAATAGAGCACAGGGCCGCTTTTTGAAATGGACCAGTGAGACATATCTCGGCGACCTGGTGCGGCTGGGGTGTAATAGGCCGGTGAGACCGTTTCGTAATTGGGGGCATATCCATGGGTGGTCATGCGTTGACGCTCATAATATGCATTGCTGTCATTTACACGCAGCAGTCCACTATCATGGGACCAGAGGAGGAATGCTGCGCGCATATTATAGAATTTCATGCAGGCCTCCACCCATTTGTGTGGGTCTGCTGAGGCGTCGACCGGCTCCCGCTCCATATATGCAGTTAGGGGTGTGAGGATGTCGGCAAGGGGCTGCATGCTCGCCCCTGGGCAGGCAAGGGGGGTGCCGGCTGGGATTGCTGCCGTGGCAGCGGCTTCATATGTGAAGGTCGCGTTGTTCCGAATTGTATAGAGCCCGAACTTGGGGTCCGGGCAAATTTGCGTGCCATTCCAGATAAACCGCAGACCGACGATCGGGCGCTCTTGGCCAGCACGCAGACTGCATACATCTTCGCTGAGGGCAGGAGGGAGCATAGGTCGCAGGGCCTCGCCAGCGGGCGAATAGACGGTTTCGGCGTTGAGTTCGGCGGCCTTGTCGAGGGCGTCTCCTGCCGGCACCGCGGCGGCCACATCGGCGATTCCGATGATAATTTCCCAGGCACCAGATGCTGGGTTATGCTTAAATGAGAGCGTATCGTCAATATCCTTACAACCCGCAGGGTCAATATTGATGGTCCACCAATCTGACCCAAGCACCGTCCTAACTGCAGTTAGAGGTTGTGTGGATGGGGCTGTGACTAAGGCTGAGGCCGGGCAAAGCGGGGAAGCAGCCGGTCGCCAATACGGATTGGCGTATACGGCCAGACCGGCCAATTCCGCCTCCAGGTCGCCAGCGTCTCCCAGAATTCGCTCCAGGTTTGCCCGCGGAAATGTGTCGGCGGCCGGCCAGTCATCGAAGCGGACTACTGCGACCTTATTGCGGGTGCGGTCCTTCGTGGAGCATCCCACGCGAAATGGGGGATACGATTTGTCAAACGGATGGAACAAGTAAATCGGCACATGCCGGCTCGTCAACCCATAAATGGTCTTCGAGCAAACCGCGAGGATTCCCGCAAGGGCGGGATGTGCGGTGCGGCGCACAAGAGTGCATTTTTCTGTTTCACTGTCCCATTCAACGTAGTCTCCTGAGAGTGCGCGACCGGCGTCTTTGGGGTCATAAATGTCGATATAATCCTTGCAATAACGATCGTCAGGGTCATACTCGACATGGGCGTAATCAAGTATGATCAGATTACCACCGTGGCTGTAGTCGCCGGTCTGAAAACGGCACGGAATTTGCATTGTTTGGCTTGGGGTTGGCTGGCAAGGGCATCTAAAGCCCGCGCCGGCGGCGAAAATCAAATTTTCGGCGGGCAACCGGCATCTGCCGTTAAATATACAGTGCGAGTGATTTAAAATGTGTGTTTAAATTGTAATACACACATTTTTTGTTGCCATTAATTATAACCAATACTATGTCGCGCATCCTCCTGGTTGATTCGCGGGTGGAAAACCGTGCCGCACTAGAGCGGGCGGCGGAGGGAAAGTCCATTTATGTGGAGTTTGACTATGAGCGTGATGCTACATTTGATCTTTTAAAGAAGATTATAGACGCATGTCCGGCAGGGACCGCTCCTGAGAGAATCGCCTTTGTTCAGCACGGAACTGAAGAGCCGGGTCTCCATTTTACTGCCAAGATGGGTCCATTCTTGGTCCACAACATGGAACTCCGTGGCCGTGAGGCAGGCTATTTGCCCGCATTTTTCCAGGCTCTTGCGAAGATCGGCGTGCGTCACTGGGACTTTGTTGTGTGTTCGCTGTTAGGGAAGGCGGGCGTGGCCGAGTTGCTCCGCTATCTGCAGACGGAGTCTGGGGTCATGATCGGTGCGGCGGCTGGTCTTGTCGGTAGTGCGGAGGAAGGCGGGTCGTGGGTCCTGCACAATGAGACGGATGTTGCTGCGGAGTATTTCACGGAGGCAATCGCGGAGTATAAGGGTGTTTTTATGGGGTCTCTGGAGGCGGCTGTGTATACGGTTGACGCGAACTACACCGAAACGGCCGTTTCGGGGGCGGCCAGTATTATGGCGGGGACCACAAGTGACCGCATTGTAATCAAACTTGTGAATGAGCCGAGTGGCGACCCTTTTTCTGATCGAATCATGTGGACAGCCAGCAACCCTTCGGTTACATTTTCAAATGCTGGCACCAGCACGCCTGGGCTTGGTATAAATATTGACAATCTCTCATCATTAACTGCTGGCACAACCTTTACTGTCACTGGTGAGTATCAGACAGGTGCACTGGTATATGATACGGATGGTTTTACAATTATAGGGACAACATACACACCAGCCGGTTCCGCAACAACCGCCACAATTACGATTGTGGCCGCAAATATTGCAATTAATAGCGTTGGTGCTGCCAGCCTTACTCAAGGCAGTAGTTTCCAGCCTACATATACTATCAATGGAAGCAGCACATATCCTATTTTTAATAACGGAAGCCCTTTATGGGAGGTAATGGATACAACTGGTTACTTTACTACGCTTGCGACGCTCCAGCCCCCAAATGATATTACTATAAATGAATCAGCCGGCACATTCAAGTTGAAATTAACAATAAATGGCGTGTCTGTTTCCAAAACAATTACAATCGGTGTGTCTGAGACTGCCAGTGAAGCAGACACAGGTATTAGCGGGCCATCTGATAATACTGATGGAGGTGAGGGACTCGATAATTCCGTTGGAATTGGCGAGAGTTCTCCTTCTTCTAATGACAACCCTCCTCCTCCCCCTCCTCCTGATAATCCTCCTCCTTCTGGAGGAACTGCTACATACACCAATGTGGTTATCAACGGCTCACAAACACCCACAACTCTCTACGCCGGCCAGTCATACACCCTAAGTGTAGTTGATATGAATGTTCCCGACCAGGTAAATGGGGGAGTTTACACAGGAACCCCTGTGTGGTCTTCATCTGCACCCAGTGTGGCGACAATCAACTCTTCCACAGGTGTTATCACGATTCTAACGGCAGGTTCCGTATCATTCACAGCAAATGATCAGACGACACCTGGATTTGTTATGGGTTCGCTCGAGGCCATCCCAGTTAGCATGGATGCCAGCCAGGGGACTGGCGGTAGCACGGGTTCTGGCAGTGGCACAAGTTCATCTACTGCCGGCGATGGAATGGGTGATGGCTCAAACGGCCCCGCGTCTTCATGGGTTGTCCAGATTGATGGCCAGACTAGCAATGGCACAATGAATGTTGGTGATGTCACCCCCGTTCTCTTCACCTACACTCAGGTGAATGGCGGGTCAACCACCTGGCAGGTCGTGAATGTGCGGACTCTGGCTGGCGCGGCCTCGGGTGCGACAGTTGTTACAATTGACGGCGCCGCCGGCACTATCACGGCCGTCGCCGAAGGTATTGTTGATATCCAGGCGACAAATGGCGCTGGCTCAGCCACATATCTCAATCTCCGTGTTGAGCCCGCCGCAACCGGTTCTGGCACTGGCGTCGGCACCAATACTGCCACGGGCGTCACGTCTGGAACCGGCGACTTCTCTAACGGCACCAATGTGGACACTAATGATGCCGGCACAGGTGTGTTGACAAATTCCAGCGGGTCCGAGATTGACGGCACCAGTAGCACCACGGGTATGACCACAAATACGGGTGGGACTTTCTCCGGGACGGGGGCAACGAATGCAGGTTTCGGAACTGATGTGTTCACAAATACCAATACAAGCGAACTCACTGCCTATGCAACAAATGCAAGCAACACCGTTGATGGCTTTGATACAAGTATTCTAACTGGTGTTGGCTCAGATACAGGCGATATTTGCGGAACCCTCTTTAGCATTCTTCCCAATGTCGCCGCTGTCTACAACGATATGATTGCGAATGCCACAACATCCACAAACCTTACCACACTTATGCCCCAGGTTACTCAGTTCGAGAAAGTGGAGCGCTCAATCTTGGCTCTTGCGGTTGCCCCCAAGACGAGTCTGCCGGCGGCAGCGACAGCTGCTACCAACCCTGAGACAGCCACACCTATTCTCAAGACCACAACGGTGGATGGTCCGCAGGTGCTCGGTCTTACCAACGGTGACGCCGGCGTCGCTAAGGTGAGTATTGCACTTAAGAATGATGTGCCTGAACTGACTACCACACTGTCCATTAAGAAGTTCGACGCAAACAACAACCAGATCACCTCCACAGTTGGCGATACCAGCACATATGATACTGTTGTGTTCAGCATTGACAAGTCGGTCAAGATCGTTAATATCAAGTATACATCGGCAGCTGGCACGGTGACCACCCTTTCGACTGCCAAGGATCTTACCACAGTCTCCAACGGTGATGTGCTTTCGCTTGGAAATAGCATCACCCTCACCCAGCTCAAGACGACCGATACACGCCGTTTCTTCACCTACTTCGGTCCCTTCTCGAGTTTGGCCTTGGAGGAGGTCGCCGAACGCATCTGTGGCTGGACGGCTGAGACGAACGAGTTGGCTCCCATGCAGACGACGCTCCTAAAGGCGCGTGTGCTCGACCCATGCGTGGTCTTCTCGACCGGCTACAATGTGCTCCGTGTGACTGTCACAATGTCGAACGGGGTTGCCGAGAAGTTCGACTATATCACTCACCACGGTGTGAAGACGAATGAGATCTGGCTCTATTTACACAAGGAGGACGCCTCCGGCAATGTGAGCCCTATGCGTTTCTATGTGTTTGGTGCGCATGAGCCCTACACGCTCAATCTTGCGCGCGTCACGGCAAATCAGTCATTCTCTATCCGTATTTCAGACCTCGCCCAGAACAAGGAGTTTGTCGGCACTTACAGCGGGTCCGCGTCTTCGGGTCTATCTGGCGAGGTGATGTCGGCCGGTTCGCTCCTTTTCACACCCTCGACCAATCTTACACAGATCCTTGCGCAGATGAAGAATACGGAGGATTCAACACCAGGTATTGTTGAGTCAAAGATTGGCAGTGTGACAAGCGTGGAGAAGAACGAGGATTCGACGGAGTCAGTTATACTTTGTCCCGCAGCCTCCATGATTTCGACGGCGGCGGCGGAGGCGGCTATTGCAGTGAATCCCTACACGGCCCAGTCGATTCTCAAAACGATCAGTCACTACCCCATTAAGGTGATGGGTTACAGTGAAATAAGCACGGCGGCGGACAAGTATGCGGTCTGCATAGATGCCAGCTCTGTTTTCTATTTGAATAAGGCGGGTCAAACATATGACGGTTTCTCGTTCCGCGTCAATATGATGCGCTTCAATGGGTCTACATCTCGTGTTCCATATGAAGCCGGCACAGCATCCACATATGGTAAAATGGTTCTTGCAATTCCTCATGCATACAACTTGGTTAAAATTAGCGAAATTCGTGACACAACAACCACGGTTCTCTCTCATGCACTGGACTTTGTTTCAATGAGCACTGGTTCGACTGTCAATATGTCTAATAGCACATCTATAAAGCTTCTCAAAAATACGGATTCTCACTTTTATGTGCTTTACACTGGCCCCCTGACAGGGCTACGCTTTGAAAAACTTGTGCTTACCTCGCAAATAACTGATGCTGGACTTAACACTGCTGCAGTATTTGGCAGCACCCCCAGCACACTTCCAGCCACATATGGCGGCAACCACTACACCCGTTATGCGGCTGCGCGCTACTTGTCTAATGGAAATATCGCTGTTTTCTCTACTGGTCCTTTCTTCTCGGGTGCTCTCAATCCTCTTGTGGTGACTGTCCATACTGCCACGGGGAGTCAGACGAAGATTTACCGTTCTGGTCTCGGCTGGAATGGTCAATTCTTCTGTCTCTTTGATGCATCTGGTATGCGGTTCAAACTGGATAATGGTGTCAATGAAGAGGTGCAGCCCGCTGTGTTTGACCAGTTAGGGTTGACTGATGCGTTGACGCCGTTCGCTCTCTACATCCACGATGTCTACCAGGGGACTCGCTACAAGGTGCTCTGGGGTGGCCAGGACTATGCCGGCACCACTGATGCTCTCCCTGGTGCAACGGCGGCGACTGTGACAATTCCTGAGGACTCCACTTGTGTCTGGAGCGGGGCTACACCATGTACATCTGACCCGCACTTCGTGAAGTATAATACTATTCGCTATATTTCCGATGCGAGCGACAATGATATGTCTGGGGCAGCCTTTGATTTACTTGATAAGGCAGAAACAGAAAGATCTTCACGGGCTCGCGGGAAGAATAACCTTGTTCCTGATGCAGTGCTCGCGGCAGCGACCTTCACTGCCGGTTCTGTGCCTGAGACATTCCTTCAGACAACCAGTGCAGAGCCAGTTAAGGTGTTTGGTGTGACACCCGAGGATGGTGTGGCCAAGATGCAGGTGAACATCGATGAGGTTATTACACCAACCCAGAAGGCTGTGCAGCTCAATGTGCGCAAGTATACCCCGTCTGGTAAGCGTGTAATGTCTTCACTGGGCAACGTGACCACGTATGGCAATATGGTGTTCAGTGTGCCGCTGTCATACACCACTGTGAAGATTTACCACGTGGATGCGGCAGGTGTGCGGACACTCCTACAGTCTGATAAGAATCTAAGCACACTGGAGGAGGGTGATTCGTTCTCCATGGCGAATGTGTCGTCGATTTCCATGACACTCCTCAAGAAGACCACGACCGAGTATGTGTTCAACTACTATGGTCCTTTCACGGGTCCCGAGATCGTCCAGCCGCTTGGGTCTGGGTCTTCCGTGGGCTCTGGTGAGGGCTCTGGGTCTTCCGTGGGCTCTGGTGAGGGCTCTGGGTCTTCTGTGGGCTCTGGTGAGGGCTCTGGGTCTTCCAGCGCAACTGGCACTGGGTCATCAGTTAGCACGAATCCTTATGCAGATGATCTTATTGTTGATGGAATTACATCTCCTACACCATCAAGCGCGGGTATTACACTGCAGGTTGGTCAAACTGTAAACGTAATAATGAATGCCTATAAAAATGGTATACAAACGCGTGCAACTGGTTCATATGGCTATGTTATTAATGGAACTATTTTAGAAACTGATGTTGCAATATTGACTGTTATTGGGGGTTCGTATGCAACATTATATGCTAAAGCACCAGGAACTATAAATTATATACTTTCTGCATACGATGATGGGGGTGATGTATACTTGACTAGTCGCTTCTACAATATTACAGTTGTTGCGGCCAGTTCAGGCACAGGCACAAACACAGGTTCCTCCACAGGTTCATCGACAGGCTCCTCGACGGGCTCCTCCACTGGCGCATCCGAGTCCACCTACTCCCTCACAATGAGCACTCTCAAAATCAATGGGTTCAGTGAACTCGAGTATGGTTCATTTATCCGTCCAGTCAGACTCGCAATTGGTGCTACTGCCCAGGCAGCAGTTGACATATGTGAAAACGGCATCCTTCTCAACGTACAGCCTACATGGACCATTTACGAGCAGCTTACGCCAAACGCTATGTATACATCCCAGGTGACGGTTGCCACAATCAATAGCAGCGGTCTCATAACCGCTGTCAATCCTGGTTTAGTGCATGTGCGGGCAACATATGCAGCCAATGGTTTATCCCTTGTAAAGCAGTTCCGCTATGTGCAGGTGCTCACACCAGAGCAGTATACACTTGTCCAGCAGGGCCAGACCATTGACCTTTCTGGTATGACTACATCAGATGTTAAGATTACAGGCACAATTGATCCTATTCCTACTACAAACTCTAACGAGAATAATAATGGTGGTGTAGTATATAAAAATCGTTCCTACACGCTCTCCACGGTGACCCCCTGGACTAAGAATGGAGTTAATATAGATGCGTCGTTAATCTCCTACATGGCATCCTACTACAGAAACCCTGATGGAACCGCCACATCTACACCCAATGTCTACATTTCAGGCACAAGGCTCATTCCGCTGGCACCTGGTAAGGTTGATATATATGGAATATACCAAGAGAGCCCTTACTCACCCATATTCAAGGTCTACTACAATCTCGTCATTGAGGAGGGTGCCCCGCCGGCCTCCACATATGAGGTGTCTGCAGTTACGGTGAATGGCACGGCGTCGCCTGCTTCCAACTCAGCCGCCCCCACTGTTACTCTCACTGTTGGCGGCACGGCGACTGCAAGTGGTTCTATTACGAAGGACGGGGAGCCCTTGAACATTATCTGGTCGACAGAGGAACATCTGGATGCAAATGGTGTTGGTGTGAATGTGTCTAATGCCGCCAACTACATTGCATCAATCGATTCATCAGGTGTAATCACGGCCCTCAACCCAGGCACATGTGATGTGATTATGTATGTGTTTGACGACGGTGGATACTATTTCAAGGCGTTCTACAACCTGAAGGTGGTATCTGGTGTGCCCAGTGTGACCATGTCAGATATCACTGTGAACAATCTGCTCGGCGCCGCGCGCGGTTCTTGGGTGCCAAATGTGTATCTGGCCATTGGTGCAACTGCAACTGCCCGCACAACCATTACTGTAGACAACACAGCTACAATTACAACAACAACTACTCCTACCGCGTGGCGTGTAATAAACAATGCGCACCCTGATGGTCGCGAATCGTATTCTCCTATAGTTTCAATTAGCAGCAGCGGTGCCATAACTGCGCTGCGTGCTGGTTATGCCGATATATATGCATACTATGATACAACTATTAACGGGGTCGCCTACCACGTCGAGAAGGTGTATTACAAGATTCGCGTTGTCACCGCGGAACAGTATGCGGCCTACCTGGCGGATTCGACATATTTCACTCAATCGGCATTTACTGTAAGTAATCTCTCGGTGAATGGGCTAGCAAATACATCTTCATCTACAACTGGGACAAGCGTAGAAGTATCAAGAAATAGTATAACATTATTATCGGGTTCTACATTTAAAATAAATAATGTAAACGTTGATACTGCCACATATCCTGTGCAATTTACTCTTGTAAATCACAGAGATAACAGTGGAAATCTTGTAGATGTTACAACTAGACCCGTGGCATATGTTGCAAAAAATAAATTATATAGTGATACCAGTTACCCAACTTATCCATATAGTATTATTGCACTATCTGAAGGGTATGTTGATGTTGTCGCAACATGGTCAGATGGTGTAAAGAACGTTATTTCATCAACATATTACAATCTCCGTGTTATACCTCTTACTACAACAATTGGAACAACTCTCACATATCCTGATATTAGTGTTCTCATCTACGATCCTGCAACTGGCGGATATAGCATTACCGCACCTTCGTCTCCATCTACAAATTACAGCACACCTACATTGTATTTACTGCCTGGGGAAAAATTCAGGTTTAAAGATTTTAGTGTGAGTGCGAGGTCTTCTTATTACAATTACTACTTTGCTGAAGAACTTGATGCATCTGGTAATCCTACAACTGATATTTTGACCACTCCTGGAGGTGATACGCCAGTATTTACTGCGAACAAACTCGGTAGTATTGATATATTTTTGCGTAGACTTGTATCTAGCAAAAACTACTCCAAACTCTACTACAACATCACTGTTGTAGATTCTCTTCCTGTGACAGGCGACGGAAGTGGCTCAAACAGCGGTTCTTCAACAGGCTCAGGGACGGGCTCAAGTAGCGGTAGTAGCAGCGGAACCGGTGTGGGCACGAATGTTTCATCTTCGGGGACCAGCACAAATTCTTCCGAGTCATCAGAATCCATGCCATCCTCCTTTGGCGCCTACGATGCTATCGCCCGTGATATCTACATCACGGGCAACGATGAGCAGACGATTGAGGTTTCGTCCAATGTGACCTTCGCGCTCACGCTTGACCCCACTTCACACGCCGGCGCCATCACCTGGCTGTCAAGCGACCCGTCCGTCCTCTCATTCCCCTCGGCCTCATCTGGCTACGCCACAACCGGTTCCACACCTGGCACAGTGACTGTCAGAGCCACTCTCGCCAATGGATTCTGGATCCAGGACAAATTCACTGTCCGACAGCCCGTTACTGGTATAACTGAGTTCGCTGTCGCAGCTGGCCAGCCCTATCTCAACTACGCACCAGTTGGAGCCGAATTCCAAATCATAACATCTGTCACACCTGCAAATGCAACCAACAAAGGTCTTCGTTATGTATCCATTCGCCCAGAGGTTGCATCGGTATCGTCTACAGGCTATGTGACATGTCACTCTCTTGGTTCAACAAGTATATATGCAGTTACACGCGACGGTGGTTTCAGCGCATACCGCACAATATATGTAATAGAGTCTTCGACAGGTATTAACAATATAACAATTACACCCAATACAACAACCGTGAATGTAGGTGGAACACTCACTCTACGCACCACTGCAATACCCTCAAACTGGGCCACGGGTGCAGTCAAGTTCACATCATCGAACTCTGCTATTGCCACGATTACGGAGTGGGGTAATCTCACGGCAGTCGCAAAGGGGACAGTTGTTATAACTGCAACTACACTAGATGATCTGCATTCCAAAACAGTCACAATTAATGTTTTGCAGCCCGTCACAGGTGTGTCTGCAATTTCCGGTGCAACTTCTGTGATTGTTGGACAGACTACACAGCTGTCTGCGTCTGTTGTGCCTGAGACTGCCTCTATCACAGGTCTTACATGGTCGGCAACACCTAGTGGACTTGTTCAATTTGTTAACGGAAGCGGTTCTCCTGATAATACTACTGGTCTTGTCAAAGGTCTCGCGGAGGGTCAGGTTACTATCACAGCAACCTCCGTTTCGGATACCACAAAGGTCAGTGCTGGCTACACATTCGATGTGCAGACGGGTGTTGTTGCCCTTACAGGCATTGATATCTCAGGTGCCTCTAGTGCGTTTACCAATCAGGCCACCACATTCTCTGCGGTCTTCACACCCTCCAATGCATCGAACAAGTCGGTTACATGGTCTATCGACGACCCCTCTTCGACTGCCACCGGTTCAATTACGAGCGCGGGCGTGGCAACGGCGACCAGCACTGGCACCCTCGTTGTGAAGGTTGTGTCTGCTGCTGACGGGTCTATCGTGGCAACCAAGTCGGTTACAATTACCGAGGCGACGGTGACCAGCATGACGGATATCAGCGGCGCGGCCTCCATTGCCATCGGCGGCACATCAACCTACACTGCCACGGTTTCTCCCGCATTTGCCAATCAGACCATTACATGGTCTACGGATAACAGCGGTGTTGCAACTGTCAATGCATCGGGTGTTGTTACGGCTGTTTCCTACGGCACATTCACGCTCACGGCACAGTCCGCAAATCCTGCAATTAGTAAGACAAAGAGCATCTTGTCAGGTGTCGCTGTCACTGGTGTTAATGCAGTTTCCACAAATGCGGCCAGTGTTGTGCTAGTCGGCACAACAATCGATGTGTCCAGCAGTGTGTTGCCTGCCAATGCATCCGTTACTGATCTTTCATGGAGCATTGTAAATCGCACAATTGCCAATGTCACAGGCACATTCACTGGTTCCAACCAGATAAATACAGAGGGTTCTATATCATTCCCTCTCGGTGGTGTATATGAAATCCGCGCAATATCTGTGAGCGACCCGACAAAGAGATCCGAAATAAAATATGTATATGTAAATGATGCACTTACATCACTTGGTCCTATTTCTGGCCCTACATCGGGTGCGGTAAATCAAACTGTGTCTCTTATAGCCGCATTCTCACCACCTACAGCAATTATCCGCAATCTCACATGGACTGTTGAGGCAGATCCCGAGGCGCAGGATGGTGGCACTGGGACAATCATGATGCTAAATGATAGTAACCCCCAGAATGGCCTTCTGACACTGACTGGCGAGGGTCGTGTGCGTGTGCGCGTGTCTAACCCTGCACAGCCGTCGATTGTGTCTGACTACTACTACTTCGACATCAGCGGCAAGGCAGTTAAAGGTATATCGGCTGTCTCGGCGTTGCCTGTTGCAACAACTACCGACCACTATGTAAACATCCAGGCGGATGACCCATCGAACTGCACTGTGCGCTTCAGTGCCACTACAAACCCTGCCGATGCCACAAACAATGCCATTACATGGTCTCTCCTCGATCAGTCGAACCAACCTCTGTCTAGCAGCATTGCCACCATTGATGCATCGGGTGTGCTAACTGCTCTCCAGGCGGGCCACACGATTACAGTTAGAGCAACTGCAGCCGATACCACGCTCGGCACATACTCAGCCACCTATGCCAAGAAGGTTAAGACGATCCGCCCCATCAAGACAATCACGGATCTCAGTTCTAGCACCGGTGCCTACACTGTGAATGTTGCAACACAGTCTCTCACGCTGACCCCCGTGGTTGATCCGACTGATGCGTCCGTTAAGCAGTATGTATGGTCTTCCAGTGATACTACGATTGCAACTGTTAACCAGTCTGGTGTTGTTACACGCACTACTACTGGTGGAACGGCCACAATCACTGCCGCATATGCACTTAACCCTGATGTTAGCGGCAGCCGCATGATAACTAACTACATACCTCTAACAAGCATAACAGTGAACAGCAGTAAGAACACATTCACGATCGGTGCCAATGTGTTCGATGCTACCCTGACGGCAACTGTGAGCCCGCAGACGGCCACTGTTAAGACGGTCACTTGGTCGACTGATAATAGCGGCGTATGTTTGATTGATGCCAGCGGTCTCCTAACGCCTGTGTCTGGTGGTGTTGCCAATATCACGGCCACAACTACTGACCCTGACTCGAAGGACGGCTCTGGCAACGCCATTAAGCGGGTCGTCCAGGTCACCATCGCCATCCCTGTCACGGACATCTCAGGCATCACTTCAGCCGGCAACCGCACGCAGTTCTCGCTCGACCCCATCCAACTCTCGACTGAGGTGATCCCTGCGAATGCGTCCAACAAGACCATCCTCTGGTCTTCTAGTTCTACCACCATCGCCAAGGTCGATGCTAGTGGTGTTGTTGTGCCCGGTGGAACGGCCGGCACGGCAACCATCACGGCAACAAGTGAAGATAATCCTGACGAATTCACAACATACACAATCAACGTCAGCTACTCAACCAACTACGCCGGCAATGTCTAATTGCAATTAGGGGTGTGCGCGGGTTATAGATAAATAAATGAAAAAAAAATAAGAAAATAAACATAAATAATAATTAATAATTTATTATTAATTATTATTATTATTTTGTCTGCCAGCCAAACGCTCACTTCACACGAATCGGCGCAAGAACTAGTTTGACCTCCCCCAGATTCGCCACAGTATACTTGAGGATAAGCGGTGCATCGTTCTTCAGATACATCTCAATGGAGGGACACAGGTTGGTGCATTTAGTGAATAGGAAGAGGTGCTTGAGTTGGAATACACCCTGCACAATCTCTCCACCGTTCGGCTTCTGGACGCGCATGGACCCCTGGGACTCGCGAATAATCGTCTCCTGTTCAGCGAAATCGCCGAGACACTTGAAAATCAGGTCGCCGGCTGACGATGTAATCTCGACCTTCTCGCCGAGACTGTTCATATCACGACAAATCTTCTGGAAGTCATTGGAGGGCATATGGATGATACTAGTGAAGTTAAGGCTGGGAATCTGGATGTCCTCCACATTGGTGTCGAAGAGTTTAAGGAAATAGTTCTTCGTGGTCTGCTTCTCGGCGTTCTGCATCATAATACCGAGTTTGTTAGGATTCTTGGCCGGCAGGTAAAGCGTAAGGTTGTCGCTGTTTTCGAGCGTCTTGATGAGTTTGAAGAGGTAAATCATGTTGACGCCGAGCACATGCTTAACGGGGCAATAATAGTGCTCAAAGCGGTCCGCATTTAGACGCAGATGGACGAGGTTGGTGTGCGTCTCATCGACCGCGACAATCTTAATGCCGGCTGGGTCGAACTCCAGATTAGCCTCCGTAAGAATATCCTTCAGAGCCTCCACGAGAGTGCGGAAAGCACTGCTCTGGACCGTCTTTATTTCGAACAGATTGCCATTCGCATTGGGCTTGGCACCACCTGTGTAACTCATATTACTATACTGTGATTGTCGGGGCTTTAGATGTTAGATGCGCTGGCGCGGTGCGTTTGCACTTTCTTTAGTAAAGTGTTGTATGCGCCGGCTGCGCTAAAGAATCTTTACTGGCTGGCGAACCGGCGGCCGCCCAAAGTATTTCTCGGCAAATTCTTTTAGGAAAGTAGGGCGGGGTTGTTAAAGAATTGGGTATGTAATATGGACGATTATATAAATTTAATAATGTATATAACGCGTTCTTTGCCGCAATTCTTTACTAAAGTGCGGTGGGGGGTCACCAAAGTATACTTTGGTATCTGCCGGCGATCCGCCAGCCGAAACACTTTGGCGACCAACTTTGCTGTTCACTAAAGTATACTTTAACGACCCCCCCGTAAAGTATGTCCATTACTACCCCGCTATTTCCTAAATGACCGTCTGGAAACTTTACGAGTGTGCCTGGAATCCCGATACATCTTAAGACCGATTGCGGCTGCCACTGGAACTAGGCGAGAGGCCCCTGCGACGAACTGTTGTATCATGGGTGCGAGTGGGCTGCCTCCACGCTGCCGGCGTGAGCGCCGCTTGCGCGTTAGTGCGCACCTCTTTGCTCGCCTACCAACCATTCTAACTGCCATTACAAGAGTGCGAGATTTTCACGCGGCAGCCGCGCCAAAATTGAATATAAGGGAGGGGGTCGATGACTAGGCACCAAGCCACACCAACCGCAAGCCATGTCAGCCGACGAGTATAAGAAGCGCAATCTCCACGAGCACATTCTCAAACTCCCCGATTCCTATATTGGGAGCAAGGACACAAATGAAGAGCGTCGCTGGGTATACAACGCTGCCACCCAGCAAATGACTTGGACCACCGTGCAAATGAACCCGGGCCTCTACAAGATCTTCGATGAGGTCCTTGTGAATGCCCGCGATGCCTACATTCGCAGCACGACCGAGGCCGGGCGGATCCCCGTCAAGCATATCGACATCACATTTACGCGCACCGAGGCTGGGCCCGTTGTCATCCGTGTCTCCAATGACGGCGACGGCATTCCTGTCGGCGTCAACTCGTCGACCGGCATCTGGGCACCTGAACTCATCTTCGGGCACCTGCTGACCTCCAACAATTACGACGAGGAGGGCGAGGAGCGCGAGAAAATCACGGGCGGGAAGAACGGGTATGGCGCCAAACTGGCAAATATCTTCTCTAAGCGCTTCACCGTGGAAACCGTCGACGCCCGCGCCGGCAAGAAATATACGCAAACATGGCGCGACAACATGTATGTGTGCGAGGCCCCCGTCATCAAGAAGAGTCTCTCCACAAAGGGGTGCGTGGCCATCGAATTCGAGCCCGACCTGGCGCGTTTCCCTGGCGGCATGAGCGCCGACATGGAGGCCGTGCTGCGGACGCGCGTGGTCGAAATGGCCGGCATTCTGGGGCGCGATGTGAAGGTGTCCTGGAACGGCGAGGCGGCTCCTGCGAACTCCTTCGAGAAGTTTGTCCGTCTCTTCCTCCGTGAGGGTGCAGTTAGTATGGTGCACGAGCAGGCCGGCCCCCGCTGGGAGGTTGCCTGTGTGCTGACCCGCCAACTGTGCTCGGAGGAGGATGGCCTGCCCGACGACAAGCAGATTTCCTTCGTCAATGGCATCAACACACGGAAGGGCGGTAAGCATGTTGAGACCGTCACCCGCCATGTCATGAAGGAGTTCTGTGAAGTCGCGAAGAAGAAGAAGGTCGAGGTCACGCCCGGCCAACTCAAGGACAGCGTCTTCTATTTCGTGAATGCCACCATCGTGAATCCGTCGTTCGACTCGCAGAGCAAGGAGACCCTCACCACCCCCGCCACGAAGTTCGGCTCGCGCCCCGAAATCAGCGAGAAGTTCATCGGTGGGCTCGTCAAACTGGGCCTCCTCGACGAGGCCGCCGCGCTCCTCGAGGCGAAGCAGGCGCGCGACGCCAAGAAGACGGACGGCAAGAAGCGGTCCACGCTCCGCGGTATCGCCAAGTTGACCGACGCCGAGTGGGCCGGCACGGCCAAGTCGAAGGAGTGCACACTCATCCTAACTGAGGGTGATTCGGCCGCCACTTCCGCAATTTCAGGGCTCCTTATTGTAGGCCGCGAGCGCTGGGGTGTGTTCCCGTTGCGGGGAAAACTCCTGAATGGCCGAGATGTGAGCGCCAAGAAAATGATGGAGAACGAAGAGATTACTGCAATTAAGAAGATTCTGGGTCTCGAGGCCGGCAAGGTCTACGCGGACACCAAGGACCTGCGTTATGGTCGCGTCATGATTATGGCCGACCAGGACCACGATGGCTCCCACATCAAGGGCCTTGTCATGAACCTCCTGCATTCTGAGTGGCCGTCCCTCCTCAAGACCGACTTCGTGTGCTCCCTGATGACCCCCATTATCAAGGCGACGAAGGGGAAGGAGGTGCTCCCATTCTACAGCATTCCCCAGTTTGACGCCTGGAAGGAGCAGAATTCCCTCAGCGGCTGGCGCGTGAAATATTATAAGGGTTTGGGCACATCGACTCCTGACGAGGCGCGCGAGTGGTTCAAGAAGTTGAACGAGATCAAGTATGAGTGGGACGGGCGCGCTGACGACTATCTGACACTGGCATTTAGCAAGAAGCGCGCGGATGACCGCAAGCAGTGGCTGGGCGGCTATGACCCGCGCCGCACCATCGACTCGAGCGTGGGACATGTGCCATTCAGCCAGTTCATCAACGACGAACTGATCCATTTCTCGAACGCGGACAACATTCGCTCCCTGCCGTCCGTGATGGATGGCCTGAAGCCTTCACAGAGGAAAATCTTGTTCGGCTGCATGAAGCGGAACTTGCACGAGGAGGTGAAGGTTGCCCAGTTGGCCGGCTATGTTTCGGAGCATGCGGCCTACCACCACGGTGAGGCGAGTCTCAACTCGACTATCGTCGGCATGGCACAGAACTTCGTAGGATCCAACAACATCAACCTGCTTCTCCCTAAGGGTCAGTTTGGGAGCCGACTGCAGGGTGGCAAGGACGCCTCTCAGCCGCGTTATATCTTCACGCGACTCATGCCGATTGTGGAGGCGCTCTTCAAGAAGGCCGATGGAGCAATTCTGCGCTACCTGGACGACGACGGCATGACGGTGGAGCCTGACCATTATCTGCCGGTCGTGCCGTTGCTGGCAATTAACGGGTGTTCGGGGATTGGCACGGGATTCTCCACGGATATTCCGAGCCACAACCCTGCGCATGTCGTGGCACTCCTGCGCGCTCGCCTAAGTGACAAGTTGGCGACGTTGGAGGGGCGCGCGCTGGACCCCTGGTGGTTCGGCTTCAAGGGGCGTGTGACTCGCAAGGATGATGTGACCTGGCTCACACACGGTGTCTACACATTCAACCCTGATGGTCGCACGGTGACTATTACGGAGTTGCCAGTGGGGACCTGGTCGCAGGACTATAAGGAGATGCTGGAGCGGATGTTGGTGGCCGAAGAGGAGGTCGAGAAGGGTGTGAAGAAGGCGGCACGGGTGGCGGGCGGGGGTGCGGGAGGAGATGCTGCTTCCGTGTCGTCTGCAGGGAAGGGAGCGAAGGAGGCCGAGCCGACCGGTCTGCAGAATTTCAAGGAGAGCAATAATGATATTGAGGTGGCTATTACACTGACCTTCACAGAGGACAAGTATGAGGAATGGCGGTCGGACCTCGCGGGTTTCGAGAAGAAGTTCAAGTTGACATCGTCATTTAAGACGACCAATATGCATGCGTTCTCGCCGGCGGGTGCAATTACGAAGTATGGGACGGTGGGTGATATTCTCGAGGCATACTATGGGCCTCGTCTGGAGGCGTATGGGCGGCGCAAGGCGGTGCAGTTAGAGACGATGCGGGCGGCACTGGCCGAGTTGGAGGGGCGCCTCATGTTTGTGCGGGGTGTGCTGGAGGACCGCATTGTGATTGCGCGGAAGGAGGACGACGAAATCGTGGCGGCAATTCGGGCCGCGGGTGTGCCGCCGATTTCGCTGCCTGGCGAGCCTGACAACATCAAGGCATATGAGTATGTCCTGAGGATGCGGATTGACCGGATCAAGGCGAAGGCCGTCGTGGAGTTGGAGGAGGAGATTGCGCGGGCGCGGGCCGACATTGAGGCGCTGGAGGCGACGACGCCGGCGGCGATTTGGCTTGCCGAGTTGGCTGCATTCGAGGCGGCCTGGGAGAAGTTCGTGGTGGATCGCAATGAGCAGTATGATGCGGGGGCGGCGGCTGCACGCGTGGGTGCTGGGGGCGCAAAGAAGAAGTTGGCGGGTGCTCTTAAGAAGAAGTAAGACATAGAAAAAATTACTCATATAATTGTGTAAACAGATTAACTACATCGTTATTAATAAATTTTTTATAGTCTTTATTGGCTATAAATGGTATTAATGTATAAAATGTAAATGTAAAAAACTGCACCGCGCGATCTAATTGTATATTGTATAGTGTATTTGATTTTATAATAAAATTAGAACGCATTATATGTATATCAGGATGTGTTATTTTAGAATCATTTATATTATCTAGACCATTTACTGTATGTGTATCAAAATCAACACCACAAATTGATATACGCGATTTGAATCCATCGACAAAGTAATATGAATAATTAAAAAGATCCTGTAAATCGTATTGTGGTTTACGTTCAAGTGTATTCCATAGTGCCAATAAATCCGTGGCTAATTGTAGGTCCAATTTCCATATATTTCCTTGGAAGGTTTTATTAGCTGGTAATACATATGTAGTATTTAATCTGTGTATATCGCAATTAAATATATGATGAGGCGTGACCTCTTTTGTGCCAGTTTGTATAAAAAAATTTGGATGATCGGCTAAATGGTCAATATTACAAAAAACCAATGTATCTAAATCAATCCATATAGGTGCACAGTTATACATGGCTTGAACTTCAAAATACTTAATAAGTTTATGAAAACTTAAATTTAACCAGTTGCCATTATACCAAAAACCTTTATAATATTTTTCTTCAGGATAATTATTTTTAACATCATCTAGATTTGTTTCTATACACACAATGTGTTCACATAAAGATGCTATGCGGTCGATACTAAATGTATTATCAATTGTTATTGCATTTTCCAGCCCAGTGACTAATTCTGGCACATTTGTATATATAATAAGTTTATAAGTGTTTTTATACATATTTAACGACCGAATTAACGCAATTAATTGTTTCTTCATTAAGTCAACTGATATGCGCTTAATATCAAAGAGGAATGTGTATAGTATATTCATCTACATATAGACTATATAATATTTCGGAATGTTGGTTGAAACGCGCGCGTATCTTTTTTTGCGGCGGCCAGCGCAGTCATCGCCGGTCGTGCACGGGCCGCGCGGGCGTCGTAGACAGTCTGATTGGCGGGACTCCGTGGTTTCCGAGTGGAGCCGTCTGCGAGCGGCGAAAAGAATTCCATAGGGATATATCCACAAACCCATCCGCGAGCGGCTGCGCGGGCCATGAGGTCGTGTTCATCATCACCTAGCCAGAAGTTCTGCTCATCGAGGAAGCCCAGGTCCACCAGTCGTGCACGGTCAATTAGGAGTGGTCCACGGTTGCATGTCTGGTGTATGAAAAATGTCGCGAGATGCTGTGGTTTAATATTAGATCGTTCTTCTACATGCTGATTTATCTTACCAAATCCTTGTATTCCAGAGTAATTATGCGCGCAACGACCCGATACGGCGAACACATCGTCGCCGGTCGCAAACGCCTTCTCTAATTGCCTGTTGAAACCGTATTGTATCATCCGCATATCTGCTTGGACTTCCAGCACATAACGGCCGCGTGCCAGCAGAAATCCCATATTATCTGCGGTAGTTTCAAATACGGGCGTGGACTGGTCAATTAGAACTATGCTGAAAAGAAGAATGTCGCGCATGTAAAGATTGGCTGGGAGCGCATCAACCCATGAGCGGACTGCTTCGAGGGTCCCGTCGGTGCATGCATCACATATAATGAAAAGTTCGAAAGTGCCGGCGACATTTACAATTAGGGAATTGAGGTTGCGGATAATTATGCCGGCTTGATTATGGACGGGCATGACAACCGATGTGCGGGGCGCGGTGGCTGTCGTTGCGGTGAAATTCCTAAATGCAGCGACGGTGGGCTCGGCTTGGTCGGCGAGGGGCTGGGGGGAATTGATGAAGGCGCCTGAATTATATCGGTCACGCAAGCGGGCACATATGTGTTCGGCTGTCCACTGCTCCATATTATTGGGGTATTTGGCGGGTAATTTAGGCGGCTGTGGTGAGTAATCTAGGGATACCGTATAAACATTAATTAATATATGTATATATTACACATATTAATTATTAAATAAATCGTGCCACTACTCTCTAAATGAACTGCTGTAGCGGGAAACTCTTGGTGCCCGCCTGTGAAATATTGACGGGTCGCTCAATTGGTGTCGGCATGTTGCTGATGTCACGCAAGTAATAGAAATAGTATTGGACTTCACTTAGGATTCGTGGCACGGAGTAGTCGAGAACTGTGCGATTTAAATCCGCAACTTGCTGTGGAATATTGTCTGGAAGATTGAGGCCATAACGGAGGTAGAGAGAGCGCATAATAATCTTCAACTCATCAATGTCCTGGGGGTCAATTACCCATTGTTTTTCTTTACTTTTCTCATACACTTCGCGTCTGATTGCATTCTGTAGGTAGGCCATATTGGACTCGCTGAAAAATGCGCGACTTACCGGCGTTTCCTCAAAATTGCCGCGGATGAGGTCGGTGGCGGCCTTGGCGTCCGGGGCGGACAGGTGTTTGAAACCGGCACTGTCAGGGACTGTGTTAATACCGGCACCGGGCGCTGCCAGATTGACGCGGCCGTTTTGACCCATATAACCGCTCGTGCTATACGGCAATTTGAAATCGGGCTGACGGTTGTCCATATCTGATTCTCGATGAGATTCCTGACAGACCGGCCGCGCGCGCATTTTTTTGTTGCCATGAGGTATAAGCAAATGTCGTCCGTCGTTTCTCAGCTCGCTCAGATCCCCCGTGGCTCCCACTTCCGCCCCATCCCCTCTCTCGTCGGTGCTGATGCCGGCAAGATGAGCACATCTGTCTACACCTTCACGGCTGACTCTGGTGTCGCTCCCCGCCTCACCTACAACTCTGCCACCGTCGGTGTCACTGGCTCCTTCTCCATCGCCCCTTGGGCCAACCAGACCACCACCCCTAACCCCTATGGTGCTCTCTCCTCTGGCTCTGCCATCCTCAAGGATCTCGGCGAGACCATCGTTTCGTCTGGCCGCACTTTCCGCCGTGTCCAGCTCCTCGCCTCTGGCTCTGTCACTGAGCAGAACTACGGGACCTACACTGGTGCTGACTCGGATGCTCTCTGTGGCTACATCGAGGTTGGCTTCCGTGGTGTCGGTGCCCCTGGGCCTTTCGTTCGTGCCTATTAAGCTTGCTTAATAGGCACGAAGGTCCATGGTCGCTCGGCTGCAACTTTATTGCATTTATAGGTGTATAGTAATATAATATTAAATTAATACTAATTTAATATCACAAATAAAGCGCGTGCGCATACTTTTATGCACACATACTTTATTGGCCCCCTGTCCCCACACCGCAATCCCAGTCAGCATCACAAAATCATTTAGAAGAATAGATAGAATGGACTGGATTATGATACTTTATATCTTTACGAGTGTCGTGATAGGGCTCGGTGGAACCTCCTATTTGTTCAAATCCGGTCGTATGTTGACCGCCATACTTTTCCTTGTCGGTTCCATCCTAATCTTTGTGTTCTACGGCACACGGTGGTTTGATGGCAAAGCGGCTCTCAACAAGAAAGTCGAGTGGCCTCCTGTGGTAAACACATGCCCCGACTACCTCACATTCTACAAGCGGACAGTTGCCGGTGGCACCCAGAACACCTGTGTGGACATGACAGGAATCTCCAAGAAACCTGGTGTGCTGGCTCCATGGCTCGACAAGTATACCCCTGCCAGCCCACCCACTAGTGATTCCTATTTCTTTAACCTCGACGTCGGCCAGACAGATGTCCAGGAACGCAAACGCGTGCTGTGCCAGAAGGCGATAGAAGCCGGTCTTACATGGGAGGGCATAACGGACGGCGAGGTCTGCACATTCCCAGGGGCAGTCGGCACAGCCGCCGGCACCACCGGCGAGACCCCTAAATGCGTCCCCTAAGCGGCTCCCTAGCCACCCGCCTAAATGTCGTTCACGGCCGTTAGGATAGTATGTCGTCTGGCTCCAACCATAGTATAATTGCACCTGGTGTGAACGCGGTTTCACCGGCGGCGGTCACCCTCGAAAATACAGTTTGCCTTCATCCATCAATTGAAGAGAAACTGAAAACATGGCTGCGCACACGTCCAACTCCCGCCTTTCTTTGCGTGGGCCCTCCAGGAATCGGCAAAACCACCCTTGTGCATCGTGTATGCCAAACGGAGGGGTATTGGGCGAAGGAACTCAACGCCTCCCATACGCGCACGGGCTCTGCATTTAGGGATATTATTCTGCCTCTGCTGGAGAATCCTGGGATTTCGTCATGGGCCTCGCCCAAATACCCGAACGGCCACATTGTGGTGCTCGATGAAATGGATGGTCTCAGCCAGGGTGAGCGCGGGGGTCTCCAGGAACTTCTCAAGTATCTACGCGATAATAAGAAGGACCAGCAAAAAACGCCCCTGGTGCTCATTTGCAATGAAATCTGTGGGCGGAAAATGCAGCAAATCCTGCGGCTCTGCGAGGTGTGCCCCGTTGAGCGGCCGCGCGAAGGGGTGCTTTCACAATGGCTAGGACGCGCGCTTCGTTCAAATGAGGCAACAATGGACCTGCGGCAACTTCTGCGCGGCGACGAGATTTCGCTGGCGAGCATGCGGGTTGGTCCAGGGGCGGAGGCGGCGGCTGCCCAAACGGCGGCGGTGGGTGCCGATGACGATGGGCCCGATGCAGAGGAATCACCGAGCACCTACAGCGCGGCATGGTTCAGTCTCTATCATTTATGGGACCTGTATGGCGAACTCGACATGGAAACGAAAGACGCCAATTTGGCCGGCCTCCTGTTTCACCAGAATCTGCCTACTCGCCTGAAGGACTCGGCTGACGCCTGGGCGCACTATAAGAAAATCCACAACTTGTGCGCAACCAGCGACACGGCCGACTACTGGGCATTCTTCCATCAATGCTGGGTGCTGCTCGGAATTTCCAACAACTTCAAACTCAAATACCCGAATCAATATCTAAATAGAATCCCATATGGCAGCCAGCCACCCCTAATGGAATCCCTCGAATATACATGGGTGCTGACGAAGCAGTCGGCGCTCTTCAATACATGGAAGGAAATGCTGCGACTGACGGAAGAATCTGGGGTGAATCTGCGACTCATCTCGGATTATTCTGCAGTTATGCCGGCGAGCAAATATACGGGCGCCATTTCCCTAAGTGCACCTCCTGTGGCCGCGGTGGCTGCTCGGGCCAACAAACGCAAGTAGTCCGCGGCGCCTACTCATTTTCATGAAGTAATTGCACAACTTTTAGTGGCGTTGTTCGCCCCAAACGTTGCGCACGACCGATGATTTGTTGGCGCTCAATACCTGATAAGCCGCCGTGATATAATATAATATGGGTCGCTGCCTCCAAATTGAGGCCCGCTGCGAAATTATCGAGATTAAGAAGGAGAACCCGTGTCTGGCCCTCACGGAATCGCTGTAGAATTCCGTGGACCATGTCTTTATTTCCGTGGACCTGTGCAACATCTATACCGAGCGCGGCCAAGTCGGCGGCAATACCATCAAATGGATTTTCATAACGGCTAAATACGATGAATTTCCCCGCGGGTTCCTCGCGAATTACTTTTAGGAGTGTTTCGGATTTGCGGAGGAGGGCGGCGTCGGTTGACGCAGAGGCAGGTGCGGCAGCCCCCTTTTCCTTTGTGATGCGCCGCAGGGCGCGGACGGTCAGTGGTTCGCGGCACATGGGGCAAACCGCCCGTGTGCTGAGCCACTGAAGAATACATGCCCCGCACATAATCTGCTTGCAACATGGGACACACACGGGGGCCGCCGGATTATCCAAGCAAATACTGCATGTCTGCGTATCGATTTCCTTCACGCGCTCCTCGAACGCCGCAATTTGGGCCTTTAGGGATGTGATTTTCGTCCCAAGGCTTTCGAGGGCGGCAGTCTTGGCCGCGGCCGACGCATACTCGAGGCCCTGCTTAAATGCGTAGGTCTGCTCCAGGCGCGCCAGTTCCTTCTTCTGATTCATCATAACGGCATCGACCAGCGTCATTTCCGCCGTCTCTTCCACACCCAATTCCCTAAATGCCCCCTGAACATCGCCGGCGTGAAGCATTTCCTGAACGCGCGGAGCAAGCAGTGCATTTATGAGACGATGCTGGAGAGATGCACGGCACCGAATCACGGTGTGCGAATAGTCTGGCAAGGCCAGACTCGCTTCCCTAAATGCATCCGTAGTGCGAATGACTAAGTGATGGCGATTAGGGTGGGTGGTGAGGAACGGCTTGAAGAAATTGATGGCCTGCCACTGTTTCTCAAATAGGAGACTGTTTGACTGCCGTGCTGTTTGTAGTGCGGGCAGCAATATATGGCGCTTGAAATCGTCGTGGACTGCGTCTAGATCAATATCACCGCGTGATATAAAATAGTCAAGTGTATTGGCGGTCAAATACATATTTTGGACACTTATAAGGGGGGCCCATGTGGCTGTTATAAACCATGTGAAATCCGCAACTAGGGGTGAACGATTTGCCGGCATTTCAATGGTGTCGACTTCGTCAACGAAAATACGGGTCCAGTGGATGTGGCGTTCGCCGGCGAAATCCTGGAGGGTCTGGTATAGTGTATTTGACACAAGGACCGCGTCGGCCCCGCTTATATCTGCCACGGCCTTGTCGGCATCAGCGAAAAATCGGCGGGTTTTACACATAGCAACGGTGAGCGTCGTCTGGTTTTTTATATAATCTGCCCATTGTCTGTATAATTGATGTGGTATTACAATTAGGGTGCTGGTGACAGCGGTGCCACTTGTGACGGTTGTTTGTAAGGGGGTGTGGTTTGCATCCCACAGGGAATATAGATAAGGTGTGGAGGCTTTGTGAATATAAGGGGGCGATTGGAGTTGCCGGCCTTTCATATGGGCTATATAGGAGAGGACGGCGAGCGATTTGCCGGCACCGACTGCATCACCGAGGATGGCGAAGCGCGAATAGAGGGTGGTGCCATCCGCGCATTGGTAGCCGGCACGGAGGTGTTGTTCACGCTGTTCCATTTCATGTAGGAGGGCTTCCTGGTGGTCTTTTAGGGGGATTTTAATCTGTTGAGGGGCGGGGGTTCGCGGGGATGTTGCAGTTAGGGAGTGTGTGTAGGCTGTGTTGAGGAGTGTGATAAAATTGTGTCGATTCATATGTGCATATGTGTTATGCATATATGGATAGAACTCGTTTGCTACCGCTACATTATTGTCTCCCATATGTGTTTTAATGTTAATTTTCATCATCACCTTTAGGCGTTGAAGGAGCGGCGGTGGGGGCAGCAGCCGATGCTGCATCAGCAGTCATCAAAAAATCATTGAGATTTACTGTGCCGGCAGTTTGCCCAGACCGCTTAATTGCCTCCTGTATAGCCCGCTCACGGGCTGCTAGCGCAGGATCCGCGGGAATTGTATTGGGAGGCCGGTCGAGCATAGGAATATGCTGGGGATTTTCGACTTCCTGGCGCCGAATATTAGCATATTTTTCGCGCAACTTGGGGTCCTTAATGAAGGTGCTCATTTTTAGCGTGGTTTTCTTAAGTATGGGATTCGGCGTGTCCGCGTCGCGCATTTTGCGCTTATCATATGTGTTATTGCAGTGTGCCATTACAAGCATAATTTTCATTGGGTCAAGCTGTGTCAGCGGATGCTTATACTCCTCAAGGAAAACCTTCTCCTCCGCATGCGTCACCGTCTCATCATAAAAGTGCGTCTTGGCATACGATTTGCGAATTGCAAATGTGCCGTTAGTAGCGTGGCGAGGATTAATGGGACCAACGGAGTAAATCTCCTCGGTGTCGAAGAAATACATGTAGAGCATTGTGCTGCCGGCCAACTCAATCTTCGGATTCGACATAAGACGGTAGACTGCATGGGAGATCCGCTCGGGATGGTAAAAGTCGTCGTCGTCCCAGGAAACTATAATATCTCCTTTCGCCTCTGCATTTAGGATGTTGCGCTTCTTTCCAATGAGCGCCTTCTCTTCCAGGCGAATGTAGCGGGCATTTGGGACCTTCGGGGCAATCATGGACTCAAACAGGTCGCGCACACAATCCGTGCCGTCATCTAGAATAATCCATTCCATGCGGTCTTTCGGATATGTTTGCGCTAAATAGCAGTCGAGGGCGAGCGGAAGAAAACGCCGCCGGTTGTAAGTGGGGGTCACAACAGATACGAACGGGCGGGCCATACTTTACTTTTAGGGGATAGTTTTAGACCGCTGCGGATTTAAAATGAGCATATCGCATGGCTATGCCATGCGCTTACACAGGTAAAAAATCCGTAGCGATCGGCGGCAAGCGCGCATGTATAATGCGCACTGGTCTATGCCGGTGCGACGGCCGCAGTCTCAGCATCCCACGCAGCCTGTGCACTGTCCGTATAATTGTCAAATTCGGCATTTTTCGTATACTGGAAAAGGAACGGACTGACCCATCCAAAAAGCCCCTTAAAGAGTCGCCATGGGAAAAGCAGGGTCGACACAAGGGTCGCTTCGCCGGCCTCTTCTGTGGCGGCTGCCGCAGCCTCCGCAGCCCGCTCCTCGTCCGTTTTTACGATAACTTCAACCAGCGGAATCGCGCCGGCAAAGTCTGGGAGCGGCTGTGCGCGCACAAGTTTCACATAAATGAGGTAATAGGGAATCGTAAAGATAAAGAACAGCCCGCCCCAGATAAAGTATAACACACGGTAGGCTGCCGACCGCCAGGCAACACTGTTTGCTGCCAAACTGCCTCCCCAAAAGAAAAGTGCGAGGGCTATGCCAACAAGGAAACTCGTCACAAATAGCGACGATGCGACAGCCACACTATTATCCGTTTCATCGCCCACATTAATTTGCAGGCGGGCAGCATACGCATTCTTTATATCTGCAAAGTATGGCGGCGCCAATAGAGTGCTTTCCACTGCCGTTTTCATTGTCGGTGCGGCCTCAACTAGCCTGTTAATGAGGTCAACGCACTTTTGGAGCGATTCTTTAAGGGGCGCCGCATTCTTTTTGCGGATTCCATCGAGGTAGGCCTGGGCATCCCCGCCAATTCTTTTAAAAACACTTTGGTCGGCCGGCGATAACTTTACACCTGCATATGCACCGGCCGCGGCGGCTGCCGGTAATTCTATAGCCAATAGCCCCAGAAAAGTGCGCATCGGCAGACTAGACTTTACATTTTCAATCGTCGCCATAGTCTGCACAAGACCCTTTTCGATCGCAGAGTCGCTCGCTGTCGGATTCTTTACAATATAATCGAGACCCGACGCAATTGCCTGGTCAATTATGAGCAAATCCCCCATTGCATACCGTGATATGGCCGCGTCGGACTTGCGGTTATTATTTTCGGCCTGGGCCCGCTCCAATTCGCCCCGTTTTTTGGCCTGTATGGGTGGCGGCAGCTGCTGCGGCTGCGCCGATGTATTGCTGCCACTATTCATTCTATGATGCGCCCCGTCTAAAAGTTTGTCAAAAAATAGCACAACTGGCGTTCACATTTTCCACAACAGCCCACTTCAATTCTGCCGAACTGAGTGATGTATAGTTATAGACAATTGTGCGGAAAAACGCAAATTCATATATCCCCAGCACGGCCACCAGAGCCACATTTTCCGCCCATATACGCCGCCAGTGCACAGCGTAGCGTCGCCTAATTGCAAGTCCAATTAGGACTGCAGTGGTGCCAGCGATGCCGATGAAGTAGGCCCAGGCTTGGCGCTGGAGGTCCGTGTTATAGTGTGTGCGCTCGGCGGTCGCTGCGCCGGCCGCGGCCTGTAGTGCCGTCGTATTTATGAGGTCCGCCATAATTGCCCGCACAAGCGCCGTATCAGCCGCCGGCCAGTCGCCACATTGTCCCTCAAACCCACCGATAAACTGGTCGACGGCCCGCAAAAGTGCCGTGTCCTCGGAAGCCGATACATATGCGAAAAAGAAGAGCGTTTCAAAGATGCTTATTAGACTTATGTGAATAAGTATACTAATCGCCTTTTCGGTCCACCATTCACAATCGAAGCGCGGGCGAAAGAATGAATATTTGACTGCAAACGGGGGAGATACATGTGGTTGTTGTGTGGCAGCTGCGGCCACTGCAGGCACAACTAGGAATGAGTCGGAATATGCCTGGGGTCTAGCACACGGCTTCGAGTCAACGTCTGATACATCCTGTAATTGTATATAAGAGCCCGCATTGCGAGTTAGCGGCATACTTATTTACACGGCATATTTAAGACCACCTGTGCCACTCGCGATGACAACCCAGTTAATTGACTCCACATAGATGGTCACATCATACACATATGTCGTCGGGGCGGGCAGCGGCCACGGGTCGAAATCGACCTGGAAATTGCGAATGCGGCTGGCATTTATGGAGCCCGCCGGCTGGACCGCCGACTGCTTAAGTGAAAACGGATAGGGGGCAATTAGGAGAGAGTTGGGACCGTCGTAATATTTGTATGGGACGACGCGAGTAAAGTAGGCGGCGGGGCGGTCGTCCTGAATTTCATTGCCGTCGCATATAACTTTGATGTTGCGAATAATATCGCGCTGGCCCTGGGGAAGCAACAAGCCCGATGTTTTGTAACTGCTGGCGGGTGGCGCAAGAGAGGGCGTAGGGAGGAAGGGCGCCTTGCCATCGAGCCAATTGGTGAAATTAAATTGGTCATTGCGGTATATGGCATCACTGCGGCGGGGTGCAATTAGGAGACGTGTGATTGGGTTGTGAATTTCTAATTGGAGATAGTTGCGCTTATATTCGGACGGGTAATTGTAGCGCGTGGTTTGTGACACAATATACTTCAGTTCTGTGCTGGAAAATACAACGCGCTCTTCGTCGGACAAGTAAACATATGTCGAATATAGGCGCGGATTGTATGGGATTTCATTTTTAAGCGGGCTGGCGTAATTGATGTCCACCAGGAAGTTGTTAATATAGTAATTGTTGTTGTCGGTCGCGGCCGTTTCAGTATATGTCGGCAGATTTCGCAAATACTGGTCAGGCGTGGCGCTCATATAATATCCTGGGGCGACGGTGTAGCCACTGAGGTCCTTGAGTGTGTAGAGTTCCTTGAGGGGTCGCAAGGTGAGTTGTATTTCGACCTCCTGTTGCTGAAGAGCGCAGAGCGGAAGGGAGAGAGTGGAATCCTGTGTGAACCAGAAAGGAAGCGGCACATAGATGTCGCGGCCGAAAATGGAGGGGCGGTTGGTCTGGGCCACGCCGGCGAGGGTCGGATCAGGATAGACGGTGGGATAGGAGCCTTGCACAGCGCCGTTAGAGAGACCACCTGAATACTCACCATTGGCGGGGTCGTAGAGGTCGGGCACATCACCGACCAGTGCGCGCCATTTTTGATAACGTGTATTATCAAGGTCTACGTTGGCCTTCGCCGCAATATATGAGCCGTCGAATTCCTGGATTTTCTGGCCGCCGATAAAAAATGCACAATTCTGAATAATGCGACAACCGATGAAGCGGGTCCACGCAAATTCATATTGGTATGGCTGACGGGCCTCCACAAACTTGGAGTAAATATCGGGCAGTGTGAACACAAAGTAGGTGTCCCGCACAAGATCCGCATAACGGGCGAGTTTCACGCGAATTTGTATGGACTGGTCCCATTTAAGTTCGTTCGGGCCATCGAATGGAAGATTGAACGACTCTTCCGCAAAATGTGTATACTTTCTGTATACTTTGTAAAAGTATGACATATCTGGGTTCGCACTTAATAAGATATTTTGCGAACCATATGTAACAAATCCATATATACCTCCGCCGGGCATAACTCTTTCTAATTACCTATATTGTTTCCTTAGACCACTGAACATTAATAATCGGCACTTCAGGCTCTGCCCTGAAGTGCTACTACTATAAAAATGTTCAGTAGTCGGCGGCAAAAGCACATTCATAATGGGCGTTGGTCTGAACCATTGTGTATTTAAATGCGCACCAGGGTCTACTGGGACGTGACCCACCAATCGTCAGTTAGGTAGGGTGGCTTCTCCTGGGAATCGGGGTCGACCTTGTCGGACGGGCCGGCCTGGAGAATGCCGTTCAACTCGGTGTAACTGAGTGAATAACTGTAGTAGGTGAGCAGACTGATTGAGCCGCGGATGCTGCCCATTACATTGAAGTCCTCGCCGGCGAGGGACGGGTTGGTCGAGCCGCGGACGACTAGGCGACGCTGGCTGAAAACGTGGACGCTCTGGAAGTTCTGGTAGGGGACAGACTTCTTGAAGTTGAGGCGCTTCACAATATTCCCGTTTATGAAGACATTCATGCCGTTCTCCTCGCACACTAGCGCAACATGCACCCATTTCTTAACAGGGAAACCCTCGACATCGATGTAGGAATTCCAAGTGCCGAATGTATTCATATAGACACGGAGCGTATTCTTGTTGTTGTGCATGTAGACACCGGGGCCCAGGAGAGGATACTGCGAACTGTAGCCCTTATGGAAGACGTGGAGGAGACCGTCCTCCGTGCCGAAACAGGTGGGATCGACGAAGAGGAAGAAACTGTAGGTGAATTCGGCACCGGTGCGCTCATTGTCGGACAGATATATGGACTTGGAATTGCCGTCGCTGGGATTCTGGGCAAATGAATACATCTTCGACGAGGTCGCCGTAAACGGAATGAGATCCGTCTGGGTTTTATTGACACCCTTCATGAGGCGATAAAGATACTCGGTGGAGAAGTAGATTATGTGCATAACGAGCAATATAACCAGAGCCAGCACCGCTTGTGCCGGATAAGAATGACCACCAGAGCCTGTATTCATGGAGGAATTGGGGGACGACATCTAATTGTCTTTTAGAGAATTGGCGGAAATGTTTCTATGATTTGCCGTCGGCAAATCCTAATAATATATTTAATTCTAAAAGATGATTAGAGGAACCATCTAATTCTCTGGAAGAGAATTTGAGGCAAACATCTAATTGTCTTTTAGAGAATTGGCAGAAAAGTATGCATGTTATTCACCGTTGCTGCCTAGTTCATCTTGGGGTATATCATATTCTCCATTGCGGTCGGGTCAAAGAAACTGCGGAGCCACTCCATGAAAGATGACACACCCACAGGGCCCGCCTGGTATATGCGGTTCGCCTCCTCAGGATTTATTGCAGTCGACGACATTTGCAAGTTAGACATGTAGCCACCGAACCCATTCGACGCAAAGGCATTCAACTGGTAGCCGCCCTGGGGGACACGGAAGAAACTAGGAGCGACAACCGATTTCGCCAATTTACCGTCCATGTAGACATCTATCGAATTGCCATTAAGGACAATAGAGACGAGTGTCCACTTCTGCATCTCGATATTGGGGATGTCTGCAGAAAATCCGGGGAGGTTGGACCCATCGCCGACCATGGGGTTTGCGAAGATAGCCGCCACATTATCATTTGTAAGTGCCGGTATTGCAGATGGTCCAGAACCCGTGGTAGAATCAGCTGCCTGCACGCGAATATGAAGGGTGTTGCTATTAGCTCCGAGGAAGACAACCAGCGAATAGAAGCCGTTTGCCACAGAGCCGATGGAAAGTACGTGCTTGTTGTAGCCGGCACGCGACCCCCAATTTTGCACATACATCCAGAAACTGACTGTATACTCTCCGCCCTCAAGAAGGGGCGGGAAGAGGTCGCTCGTCTTCGTCAGCGGCTGCACCTGATTGACATTCTTCACCTCTCGGAATAAGGTGACAGTCGAATCCGTGGAGCGCACAAACAGGTATCTGTAAAGAAAGTAGAGCGCAACAATAGCACCTACAATAAATACAATTTTGAACAAATTTCCAACTGTTGCTCCAGTGTCAGCGTCCATTCTGTTATGGGTTCGCAGAATTTAGACTGCCGTCGCCGCCCGTCTATGCATAAGGTGTTTCCCAAACCTCCACAGGGTTCTTGGGGACTGGCGTAGAGTCTCTGCAGAAGACGCCGCCGGGACAACGGAATATATCAAATATGCTGCCCATTTCAACACCGGCGCCTGCATTGTTGGGCTTGTGGCGGCTGTCAGATGTGCGGACAAGCTCGGCTTTCACATCGGCAAATGAGAGCCGGTAATTGAAAGCGCGGCCCATATTGTAGACCCCCAGCGCCCCCACCGAGCCCATGCGGAGTTCACTGGACATATAAGCCGGCATATGTGCGAGCCGCTTGCTGGCCACCACCTTGTCATTATACATGACATCGAAGCGGCGCCCATCACGGAGTATCGTAAAACATATCCACTTCTGTAAGGGAATTGACGGAAGGTTCATCACCTCAGCACCGGTCTTGCCGGTGGCCGTATTCCGTGTGCTAATTGCCAACTCGGCGGTGACCTTTTCATGGGATGCATTGCAACGCAACTCGAGCACATCGGGGATGCGGAGAATAGTGGGGGACACATCATTGACTTTGGCGGTTTTGTCCATGCCTTTCAAGTAAAGATATACCATGAGCGTCGAGCCGCCCTCTCCAAACAAGATAGCCCGGGTAGCATCGGAGTCCAGAACAACACTTTCTTTACTCAGATTCCCGTCGGGCTTCTCAAAATCGACTGCCTTTTCATTTGCAGGCCCCTTGTAAAAAACGACCACAACATATGCAACTAGCACAAGTATAAGCAGGAAGCCCACATAATATGTTGTAGTAATTTCCATTCTTCTAACTGATATTCCCGAGATTATTACTCGCTGCCACCTTGTCTTATCATAGACCCACTACCACCTGTGGGCGGGACCACATTTGATCCACTACCACCTGTAGGCGGGACTATATTTGACCCACTACCACCTGTAGGCGGGACTATATTTGACCCACTACCACCTGTGGGCGGGATCACATTTGATCCACTACCGCCTGTAGGGGGAGCCGCCATAGTATTACCAACCGCATCAGTTACTGCGGATGGCACGCGCACCTGATTGCAAAGAGCCGCTGCCAAACCAGCCGACAAGTCCGTATTTCTCTCCTTTCCGCGCATAGACGCCAGATCAGGCAGGGCAGGCAAATACCGCATTTCCGCCGGTGATATGGTCCCCTTCCACAGCCGCAAATTGCGCAGCACGGCCATATCCTTATAAGGTCCACTCGCCGGCATAAATGAACCCGCCAGCGCCAGCGGAGAAGACGCCAGATTACGCGTCTTATAGAGCCGACCATTCAAATAAACCTCCAGGAAACGCTCACTTAGGATTGTGCCGAGGCGGAAAGGTTTCCCCACAGGCACGTTTGCCACGGCCACCGACTCGATTTGCCCGCCAGTGGTGAGCACGGACACCACAAGGTCATTCGTGGCGTTCGCTAAATAGACCGCGAAATTGAAGTTGCCGACCATTTCAATAATGGCCGGCCCATTTGCATTTGCCGGCGTATCCGGGACCTCCTTGGCGGACCTCCAGAAGATGGGGCGCTCGGCCGCCGACTGCACAGACGGATCCTGGAGTAATATATCGACCGTCATGGAATAGTTCACGGTCCCCGTGTCGGTCTCCCCGAGGACAGTGTCTGCACTTAGGAGTGGCTTGGCGAGGGTCGTCCAGTAAATGCCCGTTGCATCGCGGCCCACCGTGGGTATAGGAATAATCCCAGGACCTGCTTCGCGGGTTTTGAAGATGGGGCGGATAGTGTAGTGGGCAATCACCAGAAGAACGAAGACCACTAGGGCAACAGTTAGGATGACTAGGGCGGCGGCCTTCCAGTTGAAGCCGCCTGCACCGGCTGCTGCATTGGTGATGCCTGCTGTGAGCCCTGTAATGGGCGCAAATAGGCCGGTGGTTGCACCTGCAGCCGCCGGTTGCCCCCGTTGATTCGTCTGCGCTTTTAGGAAGGCGTTCGAAAGCATACTCTATTAGTGTATGACAAGGTTCGGTTGTGGCTGCTGCCACGCCTATGCCTGGCCTGTCCCAGGCCCAGCCGAAGCAACTCCAATGCCGTCCATAGTAGCCGGTGTGCGCATCCACCAGAAGACCGCAGCCGCCACACCAATGACCGCCCCGCCGGTGAGCAGGCCCTTGATATAGGACTTCAGGTTCATCTCATTAAAGTCCCGTGCAGTTATGATTGGCGACCGCTTGCGTTCCCCTAACTGCGCAATATAGGCCATCGCCTCGTCGACCGTCCATGTCGGCTTCCCGTGCAACTTATTGACTTCATTGTGAATGTCGACAGTCCATTTAAAGAGGTCTTTGCGGCTGTCGAGGCTGGGCGTAATCGGGAAGCGCGTAATGTGCGCCTTGTAATGCTCACGGCACACGGGGCACGGAATGAGGTTCGCCAGCGACTCAAAGAACTGCTTGGCGGACCGCTTGTGAGTATATGACGGTTCGTTCGGGTAGCCGAGGGCAGTTATATGCATTGTCAGCCAAAAGAATGGACCCCAGACGGATGGCGGGATATTCATCGGGATATACTATTAGAGGCGTGCGGTGTTTCTGGCTGGGCGTCGGGCGCAGCCTACACCCCTCCTCCTCCTAAAGTTGAAAGAGGAGGTAGGCTAAAAGTAAAGAACGCCTAATAGCCTCCTGTCCCCTCGTAAAGTATGTCGACCCAAGCCAAGCCCATCTACTCTCTTCCCGCGCCCCTTGTGCGTGCTAAAGTAATCGCCCGCCCGTCTAAAGTAAATAAGTCCCCATACCTCGCCGACATTGAAATCGATGGCGCCCCAGCAGGCATGGCCCACACCCCAGCCCTCGGCTGCTGCGGTCTAATTGCAACCGGTGCGACAGTCTGGGTAATGCCAGTGGCCGCCGCCTCTAAAAGCGTATCCTCCTATACCATATACTTGGTCGAAGAGGCCGACGGAAACATCATTTGCGCACATCCCACGGTGGCCAATGAAGTTGCTGCAGGAATGCTGGCGGCCGGTGTTGTCGTGCCTGGACTGCGCGACATCCGACGGGAAGTTGTGGCGGCCGGCACCGAATGTCGCTTCGATTTCTGTGGAGTTGCAGCGGATGGCGAGTGCACATATGTTGAAGTAAAATCAGCGCCCATTGCTGATGTGGTCGACTGTATGCCGCGTGAACGAGCACGCGCCGTCGCGGCGGTCGGCCCGAATCCACCAAAAATGGCAATATTCCCCCACGGAAATCGCCGCAAGGACGGCGTGATTTCCCCACGGGCCCTGAAGCACACCCATACAATGCAGGGGCTTGTAGAGAGCGGTAGCGCTCGCTGTGTAATGCTATACTTGACTATGCGCACAGATGTTGAGCGATTCACCGTGTCCACTGTGGACCACATTTACAGACAGGCAGTTATGGATGCATGTGATGCCGGCGTGGAAATCCAGGCGTGGAGTGTGCGCTGGGAAGGCCGCCACGCATATTTGGGAATGCCGCTGGAGATCATTTAGGAGTGGCGGTTGGCCGCCATCAGCATAAACCCGTCGCCCGTTATACACGGTAAGATATGTTCCGCATCGCCGCGGCCATCGATGGTCATCAACCGCAGCTCCCAAATGTATGTAAAAATTGCGGCAAAGAAGGCCACACATACAAATATTGCACCTATCCCGTCAACAGTTACGGAATCATCGCATTCCGTATCAAAAATCCCGCATGGTCCATGGCCGCCACCCTCGCCAACCCTAAAAGCATGAACGGGATGGAGAGCGCGGGCCCCGTCGAATTTTTGCTTATTCGTCGCAAAGACAGCCTACGGTTTGTAGACTTTGTGCGAGGCAAATACGACATCACTGACACGGACTATTTGAAACAAATGCTCGGCAACATGACCATCGGCGAACGCGATTTCCTCCGCACTACAACCTTTGACGACCTCTGGCGACGCGTGTGGGGGTCCGCCAGTATTCGCAGTTACAAACTCGACTACGACCTCTCTAAAGGCCGGTTTGAAGCACTCCAGTCTACCATCTGTGAAAATGGGAAGACGCTTCTCGTCGATCTCCTCGACAGCACCACATCAACCTGGGAGCATCCTGAATGGGGATTCCCGAAGGGACGCCGAAACAGCCGCGAGCCCGACATTGAATGTGCAATTAGGGAGTTCGAGGAGGAAACAGGATTAATAAGAACCCAGTTCAAAGTTGTCCGCAATATGGAGCCGCTGTGCGAGACATTCTACGGAGACAACCATGTGCATTATTGCCATAAATACTACTTGGCCCAGGCGCCCTCCACCCTCGAACTGTCCATGCTGGCTGATCATCCCCATATGAGCCGCGAAATCAGCGCCATTGGGTGGTTCGGGCTCGATGAAGCCCTTCACATGATTCGTTCGGAAAACATCGAAAAGCGGGAGGTGCTTCTACGGGCCAGTGGGATTCTCCGCAATTACTGCCCAGGAGGTGGCTATTAAGGCTGCAGTGGCAGTGGCCGCGCTGCATACGGACATGCCGAATCTTACATATGTGATAGAATGAGCACTGACACAGTCAGTTCCAATGCATCACTGTCAACTATGACAAACGACGAAGTCCTGGCCGCATGGGATACAGTCGATGATATGGACCAGCGCGACGAGATCCTGGCTGAACTCCAGCGGCGCGAGTTGTTCCCATCCGAAGAGACCGACGCCTATCGCAGCGTAATTGAGGATTTCGAGGAAGGTGCAGGGGCGTATCCGGACGCCGGCATATATAAGGACGACCGTGGACAGTTTCATGCACGCGACCCCATCTTCCTACAGAAACTCCTAGCCCGCCGCGAATTTGCGGAGAGCCTCCAGACTGACTGGGAATCGGACAAGGACCCGTGCAGCAATCTGGGATTCGAGGTGACCCCCGTCCAGCGCTTCGTCGCAAATTTCCTGTCGCCCCGCACACCCTTCCAGTCTGCCCTCCTTTTCCACGGAACTGGTGTGGGTAAGACTTGCGCGGCCGTCCAAATCGCCGAAAACTGGCTACGCGAATATCCTCGCAACAAGGTTATCATCGTCGCCCCCCGTGCCATCCAGGACGGCTTCAGGGCAACCATCTTCGATGTCACGAAAGTGCAGTTAGGAGAGGGTGAGGAGCCGAACAAGGCGGTCCAGTGCACACAGGATACCTATATGGAATTGACCAACACGCTGTATGAGCGCGACAAGGAGGTGATAAAACGCCGCACAAACGAGGCCATCAATCGCCGCTACGCCTTCTTCGGCTACCTCAAGTTCGCCAACTACATTGAGGGGCTTCTGGCGCGTATTCCGCGGACCCTGCCACCCGAGCAGCGGCGGACGCGCGAGTATGAGATTCTCACACGCGAATTCGACGGGCGCCTCCTCATAGTCGACGAAGCCCACAACCTGCGCGAGTCGGCCCCCGTGCCAACCCGCGAGGAGGTCGCCGAATCCCCCGAGGCGGCCGAGGCGGCGGCCGACGAAGACGCTGATTCCCCTGGCGGCAAGAACGACGAGGACGACAACGCCGGCGGCAAGCGGCTGACCCCTTTCCTCGACAAAGTCCTCACATATACCACCGGTATGAAACTCGTTCTCCTAACTGCAACCCCCATGTATAACAGTTATCGCGAAATCATCTTTTTGCTGAACCTTCTTTTGAAAAACGACGGCCAGGCGACTCTCACCGAACGGGACATCTTTCACAGCGACGGCACTTTTAGACGGCAAGGTGAACGGCTATTAGGACTGGTCGCGGCGCGCTACATCAGTTTTATGCGCGGTGAGAACCCACAGTCTTTCCCTTTGCGCCTGAAGCCCGCCGATGTGCGCCCCATTCGCCTCTATCCCACGCAGAATCCTCGTGGGGCTGCCGTCGACATGGAGGAAACCGTCTTCGCCGAGCATCTTCCCATTGTCCCCACATATCTAACCGGCGATTCCCTGGAGGCTGTGCGTGCATTGTCTGCGATGCTCACGGAGGGCGAGGGCGGCATCAGCAGTTTCGAGTTGCAAAATATTACACAAGCCGGCAGTCTAATTGTGCCTCCCACTGACCTCTACGGGAGCGACCCCGAAAGTCTGAAGGCGCGGACGGAGAGCGATGCGCTCCTGCTACATTTTAATCGGCAGCAAACCGGTGGTGAGGTGCAGTATAGCGCGATTGATGAAGGCGGTGCGGAATGGCTGGGGGCGGATCAAATAGAGGAGTATTCGCCCAAATATGCGCGGCTGCTCGGCTATTTGACGGGTGCCGAGGGGGTCTGCTTCGTATATACGCGATTCGTCCAGGCGGGTGCAGTGCCTATTGCACTTATGCTGGAGGCGAACGGCTACACGCCTTATGGGCGTCGCCAGGGGCTTTTAGGAGATGGTATACAGACGGCGGGTGGGCGCCAGTGTGCGCTGTGCCCTGCACGCGAGGCTGAGCATAAGGCTGGTGCCACAGGCGCGGCAGACCATGACTTTGTGCCGGCCAAATATGCTCTCCTAACTGGTGACTTGGCGCTTTCTCCGCGCAATGAGGCGATCATTCGTGCCGAAAAGCAGCCCGAAAATAAGGACGGTGGCATCATCAAAGTCGTCATTGGTTCCCAGGTGGCCGCGGAAGGTGTTGACTTGAAGTTTGTGCGAGAAGTCCATGTAATGGAGTCGTGGTTTCATTTAAACAAAACAGAGCAGATTGTTGGTCGTGGCATTCGTTATTGCTCGCATTCGCTGTTGCCGGCCGAAAAGCGGAACACGACGATATATCTGCACTGCTCTCTGCGACCTGACGAGGACGACATGGAATCAGGGGACCTCTACAGTTATCGTGTGGCCTTCCGTAAGGGTCAGCAAGTGGGTCGCGTGACGCGCGTGCTGAAACAGTATGCGGTCGACTGTAATTTGAACCACGACGCCATTATTATTCAGGGGACTCTGCCGCGAACTATCGTGGACAGTCAGGGGAACGAACGGCGCGACGTGACGGCCGATGACCAGCCATTTACGGTGCTGTGTGACTGGATGGAGACGTGCGACTACCAGTGCGCCCCCAATATTCCCGTGGACCCGTTGATCGCCACCCAGATAAGTTATGATGCATACTCTTCGCGGTGGCGCGAGCATATCCTAAAAGAACGGCTGCGGGGGCTCTTCAAGGTCCAAATGTTTGTGTCTCTGGAGCATTTGAAACGGGATGTGCTGGGGGATGCGCCATTTGTTGCACTGGTCGACTTGCTATATAATGTGGTGGGTAATCGGCGGTTCACAGTTACTCACAGAGGACGCGAGGGATATATCATTTATAAGAACGGATACTATGTATTCCAGCCTTTTAATTTACTGGATCTCACTGTGCCAATTGCGCTGCGCGTTGCGCGTCTCCCAGTTAAACGTGAGAGTTATGAGCCTGTGGTGGTTGCACCGAAGCCAACGCTGCAGCGCGCACTGGCCGTTGCCGCTCCTGCTAAACCGGTCATGGCCACTGAAGAGGCCGATGAGGATGATGAGGTAGAAGCCGAGGTCGAGGCTGCCGCCGCCGCTGTTCCAGGGAAATCCGTCGAAGATCTTACGCGGATTTGGACGGCCTTCGAGGAATGGGTCGATGGATGGACGCGCGTCGACCAGCCCGACCGTCCCATTACACGACTCCCTGATGCCATTGTGTTATATATTCAGGACCGCGCTGCGGGCAATAAGAAGGAGCGCGACCGTCTCACATATCAGTTTGAAATGGTCGGCTGGATGGCCGTTGGTTGCATGCCTTGGACAGAGGACAAGCGGGGTGCCTTTAAAAGTGCAGTTATGGAGTATGTGTGGGACGAGGAATTTACCGACGCCGACCGCAGCGTGATGTTGGCCGACGCGGACCGTATGCCGGCGTCCATGCGTGCCCAGGCCGGCGACCATTATTTGCGGATAAATCGCGCCGGCGGGGCGATTCATATTACACGCGCCATAAATGCAAGTTACGCGGCCCCCGAGTTTATATGCGACGGAGTTCCATGCGATGCCAGTATCATAAAGTTAATTGAGCCCGACGCAAAAGGCCGCAAAACTATGCAGCAAACACAACTCGACCCCCTCAATACCCTGGTGGTCAATAAAGACACGACGGGGCCTCTTTACGGATTTGTGACAACTGAAAAGGGGGGCTATGTGTTCAAGACCAGTGTCCCACCGGCCAAAGGTGAAAAGGTAAAGATCGGTGAAAAGTGTGCCAATGTGTCAAACGTCCAGGGACACTTGGCGAAGTTGGTGCTATTAGGGAATGCGCTGCGTGCTGCCGGCGAGGACGACCTCGACTTGCGCAAAGATGTGATGGAGGGCACACGGAAAATTGTCAGTTCTGTGCGCATATGTATGTTAATGGATCTTGTGCTGCGTTATTTGGACGGGCGGCGGTTCGGTCGGCTGCGGTGGTTCTACAGACCTCTGGCGGCGTTCAAGGTGGGTCATAAGGGGAAGAAGTGAGGCAGCGGCCGCACCTAAATTTGAATCTAAACACATCTTCCCACTTAACAGCAGCAATGGAAACGAAAGCAGTATTTGAACGGAAGGTTGCTCTCACGCCACGCGACCTTAACAGGGTTGCGAAGAAAGTGTCAATTGACGACCTCATCGTCGAAAAGTTGGCCGCCGACATGGAAGGGAAATGTTCGCAGCACGGCTGGGTCATTCCAGGGTCCATACAGGTGCTCTCACGGTCAATGTGCCAGAGTGAGCCTGGGCGCTTTACCGGCGCTATGGTGTCCTGGGTGCAGTTTGAGGCACGGGTCTATTATCCAATTGACGGTATGGAGATTGTCGGGGATGTGCTGAAGAAAAACAAGATGGGTATGTTTGTGATGTATAAGGACGCCATTCAGGTTATGGTCCCCCGTGATTT